>JAABUZ0100000809.1_pt1 | contig 69231 bp, 66 predicted proteins | sample 5562091 | NCBI WGS metagenome assembly JAABUZ01 (sample SAMN12813069, study PRJNA571459) | rock metagenome | isolation source: Antarctica rocks | place: Antarctica: Victoria Land, Linnaeus Terrace sud | collected 2015-12-21 | reverse complement strand
GGCCATCTCCTCCTGGGCGACGCGCTGACCGGGACGCAGCGCACCGGACACGATCTCGGCTCGCAGGTGCTGCAGCGCGTGCTCCTGGGTGGTTCCGGGACCGGACATCTCAGCGGAAGGCCTGGATGCCGGTCAGCGCCCCGCCGATGACCAGGGCGTGGATGTCGGCGGTTCCCTCGTAGGTGAGCACCGACTCGAGGTTGTTCATGTGGCGGATGACCGGGTACTCCAGCGAGATCCCGTTGGCACCGAGCACCTGCCGAGCGGTCCGGGCAACATCCAGGGCGGCGTTGACGTTGCCGAGCTTGCCCATGCTGACGTGCTCGGCCCGCAGCAGCCCCTGATCCTTGAGCCGCCCGAGGTGCAGGGCGAGCAGGTAGCCGCGGTTGACCTCAAGCGCCATCTCGGCGAGCTTTGCCTGCTGCATCTGGGTGGCGGCGATCGGCCGGCCGAACGCCCGGCGTTCCAGGCTGTAGGCCAACGCAGCCTCCAAGCACGCCCGGGCAGCGCCGACAGCGCCCCACACGATCCCGTAGCGGGCCTCGTTCAGACACGACAGTGGACCGCGCAACGACGTCGCCTCGGGCAGCTGCGCCTCGGCGGGCAGGCGCACGTCGTCGAGCACCAGCTCGGAGGTGATCGATGCGCGCAGCGACATCTTCTTATGGATCTCCGGAGCGCTGAAGCCGGACGTCCCGCGGGGAACGAGAAAGCCGCGCACACCCTCGTTCGTGACCGCCCACACAACCGCCACATCGGCAACCGACCCATTGGTGATCCACATCTTGGCGCCGTTGAGAATCCAGTCTGACCCGTCGCGCTTGGCGCGCGTGCGCATCGCGCCCGGATCTGAACCGGCGTCGGGCTCGGTCAGCCCGAAGCAGCCGATCGCCTCACCGGCCGCCATCCGCGGCAGCCACTGCAGCTTCTGCTCCTCCGAGCCCCAGCGCCAGATCGCGAACATCGCCAGCGACCCCTGGACCGACACCAGACTGCGCAGTCCGCTGTCACCGGCCTCGAGCTCCATGCACGCCAGCCCGTAGGCGGTTGCCGAGGCGCCGGCACAGCCGTAGCCCTCCAGATGCATGCCGAGCACGCCGAGCTGGCCCAGCTCGGGCGCGAGCTCGAGCGGGATCGTCGCCTGCTCAAACCAGTCCCCCACGTACGGCGTCACCTTGTCGGCGACGAAGCTGCGAACCGTGTCCCGGATCAGCCGCTCCTCGTCGGAGAGCAGATGATCGACGTTCAGGTAGTCGGAGGGACGGATCGCGGGAGCGGCGGTGGTGGCGGCCATAGAAGAACCTCTGGGGGAATTTCGAGTTTCGAGGATCGCAGGCTACACCGGGCGCCGGTACCAACGCGGGGAGGTGGTCAGCGGCGGCTTCAGCCGGGCGTCCACGACGAGCAGGTGCGCCTCGGCGGTCCTCAGCGCCGTGCCCAGCGCGGTCTCGAACTCCGGCCCGAAGCCGCTCACCCGGCTGGACGCGATCCCGAACGCTGCCGCGAGCACGGTGAAGTCAGGGCCGACCAGGTCGACGCCGAATGGCTCCTCCCCCGCCGTCGTCTGGTCAAAGCGCAGCATCCCGTAGCCCCCGTCGTCCACGAGCACCACGGTCACCGGGATCTTGGCCTGGCGGACGGTGGCCAGCTCGCCACAGGCGAAGAGAAAGCCGCCGTCGCCGGTGACGCAGACCGCCGGACCGGCGCCCGCCAGCGCCGTCCCGAGGGACGCCGGAAACGCGAAGCCGAGCGTTCCCCACCCGACCGGATAGGCGAGCCGTCGTGGCGCCGGGACGCGGCGAAACCCAGCCAGCCAGTAGCCCGGGATGCACATGTCGGCGACCAGCACCGCGTCGGGCGGCAGGACCCGGTCCAGGGCGACCAGCAGCGCGGCGGCCTGCGGCTCATCGGCGGCTACCGAGGCCGCGACTCCCGTGCCAATCGCCGCCAGCTCCGCGGTCAGGGCCTCCAGGCCCGAACGGGGTGACACCCACTCCGCCAGCTGCGCGCTCACGGCGGCCGCGTCTCCGACGAGGACGAGCTCGGCGGGATAGTTCTTGGTCGCGTCGGCCGCATCGACGTTGATGGCGATCAGCGTGGGCGGGGCGGGCATCGCCCAGTTCTGGGTCATCATCCCGTCGAAGTCGGTGCCGATCGCCAGCACGACGTCGGCGCGATCCCACAGCGCTCCGACCGCGGGATGGTGAACCGGCCCCGGCACCGAGCACGGATGGCCTAAGGGCAGCAGGCCCCGGCTCGCGTAGGTCGTGATCACCGGCGCGGCGAGCGCCCGGGCCAGGACTCCGATGCTCTCCCCGGCCCCCGACCGCAAGGCGCCCCCGCCGGCCCAGATCAGCGGGTGACGCGCGGCCGAGAGCCGCCGCGCGGCCTCATCGAGCAGGGCCGCGTCGAGCACCGTGAGACGGTCAGCGGCAGCCAGCCGCACGGCCGGGAGCGGCGCCGGCGCCCGTGCGGACAGCAGGTCGGTTGGAATTCCCAGGTACACCGGCCCAGTCGGGGCGGCCAGCGCGCGCGCGCCGGCGGCGAGCACGGCGGATCCGATCGCATCGGCGTCATCCAGCAGGGTCGCGGACCGGGTCACCGCGGCGAACATCGCCGTCTGGTCACGGGTCTCGTGCAGGACGCCGCGGTAGATCCCGGGGTGGCGCAGGCCGGTCGGGATGTCGGTCGCGATCACCAGCACCGGCGAGCCGGAGGCCAGCGCCTCGCCGGTCGCCGCCAGCGTGTTGGCCGCCCCCGGCCCGGTGGTGACCAGCGCGACCCCGAGCCGGCCGGTCGCGCGCGCGTAGCCGTCCGCGGCATAAGCGGCGGTCTGCTCGTGACGGACCCCGATCAGGCGGATCGCGGATCCGGCGAGCGCCCGCCAGATCGCGAGGTTGTGCACGCCGGGCAGGCCGAAGACGATCTGAACTTCGAGCGTCTCGAGGGCCTGCACGACGCGCCCGGCGCCCCGCATCGCCTCCGGATCAGACGACATGGAATTCAGGCCGCGGCTCGTCTGGGCCACGGGAGCGATGTCGAGTGCGCGAGCACGGTCTGCGCATTGTCGCTTGCGCAAACTGCTGCACGCGCGGCCCGCACGAGGTATCGTGCCGGTCCGTGGCCCAGGTACGGAACGTCAGGCCCGGCTATGCCGTGATCCATCCCAACCGGGAGAAGGCGATCTGCAAGCTCACGCGGCTGCTCGTCGTCCTGGTCCTGATCGCCTCCGTCGTCCTGATGCTCGTCCTGACCTTCGGCGGCTGGAGCAAGCTCCAGGGTATGAAGCCGGTCAACTTCGCTTGGTGCGCGATCTATCTCGTACTCGCGTTCTACATCCTGCGGTGGTCGCGAGGCCTGCTCCCGATCGCGGCGATGTTCGGCATCCTGCTGCTGATCATCGCGGTGATCGCCGGCACAGGCCTGGCGGGAACCAGCTGGTTTGACCGCAACCATCATGGCTACGCCTCAGCGGACTCGCTGTTCGGCGGCGCCGGCCTGGGCACCTCGACCCTCGGGGCGCTGACCGTGCTGCTGATCCCAGTCGAGCTCCTGCTGATCGTGGTGTGCATGATCGGCTTCGCCCAGGGCTGGAACGTCGAGCTCGAGGTGCCCGAGGAGGAGGCCCGCAAGCGCGGGTCCAAGACCGTCGTCCGCGGCCCGCAGGCTCAGACCGCCTGACGCTCGGCCGGTTACGCCGCCGGGGCTCGATACGGCGGGTGGGATTCGAACCCACACGTCCCGAAGGACAATGCCTTTTGAGGGCATCGTGTCTACCGTTCCACCACCGCCGCGGGGACCCGGAGTCTAGACCGGAGGACATTCGCCGGCCGGGCGCGCGGCGCCGGTCAGCGCGTCCTGCCGAGGACGAGCGCGAGCAGCTCGTCGCGCATCGCGGCCGGGGCGGCGAGCAGCCCGGCGGGATCATCGCCGCGCGCGCGCAGGGTGGCCAGGGAGAGGCCGGCGCGACTCGCGATCAGGCTGCCGGCGGCGATGTCCCAGGGCTTGACGCCGCGCTCCCAGTAGCCGTCATAACGGCCACAGGCGCACCAGGCGAGGTCAAGTGCCGCCGCCCCCGCCCGGCGGATGTCTCGCACCCGGGGCAGGACCCGAGCCAGCACCTCGGCCTGCCGGGCCCGGACCTCGGCCTCGTAGCCAAAGCCGGTCGCGATCAGCCCGATCGCTAGCTCATTCCGGGTTGAACCGGCGATCGGCGCCCCGTCAAGCTGCGCCGGACCCGATCGGGTGGCGGTGAAGATCTCGTCTCGCACGGGATCGAGCACGACCCCGACCAGCGAGCCGTCACGATCCTCACAAGCGACGCTGACTGCGAACTGCGGCACGCCGAAGAGGAAGTTCGTGGTCCCGTCCAGCGGGTCGATGACCCAGCGCAGCTCCCCGTCACCGGTCGCCCCGCCCTCCTCGCCGAGGATCGCGTCCTGCGGGCGGCACTCGCCGAGCACGCGGCGGATCGCCGTCTCGGCGGCCACGTCGGTGTCGGAAACGAGGTCGGTCGGGCTGCTCTTGGCGCGGGTCTCGTGGACGGCGCCGAACCTCGGCATCAGCTCCGCGGCGGCGGCCCGCGCCGCGTCACGGGCGACGGCGAGCAGTTCATCCTCGAGATCGCGGTCGGTCATCCCGTCCGTTGTACATGATCCGTTCCGCCCTGGAATCATGCGCGGCCATGGCTGCCGCTGACACGGTCGCCGCCCTGACCGGCTTCGCCGGCCGGGGTGGCGGGACGGACGCCGAGCGCCGCGCGGCCCAGTGGCTGGCCGGCGAGCTGACAGGCGCTCGGCGCACCGCGTCCGTGGAGACCTTCTGGTCACGCCCGGAGTGGGCGCTCGCGCAGGCGTGGCACGTTGCCCTTGCCCTGGCTGGCAGCCTGGTCTCGATCACCGCTGCGACGGTCGGGGGCGCGCTCGTGCTGGCCGCGATCGTGTTCATCCTGCTCGACGCGCTCACCGGCGTCTCGCCCGGACGGTATCTGACGCCCGAGCGCGCAAGCCAGAACGTTATCTCCCCCCCACCCGAGCCGGTGCGGCCGGTCCGGCTGATCGTCTGTGCCAACTACGACGCGGGACGGATGGGGCTCGTGTACCGCCCCGCTCTGCGCCGCGCCGCCGCCGCTCTGCGCCGCGCAACCGGTGGCCGGGCCCCCGGGTGGCGAGCCTGGCTGCTGCTCGACGCCGTGGCCGTGCTCGTCATCGCCGTGCTGCGCCACAGCGGTGACTCCGGTCGCACCGTGGCGATCGTCCAGCTGATCCTCACCGCCGCGCTCATCTTCGCGCTCGCGCTCCTGCTCGAGCAGGCGGCCGCGCACCCGGGCTCGGCTGCGAGCGACAACGCCAGCGGCGTAGGCGTCGCCCTCGCGCTGGTGCGCGCCCTCGATGTCGCTCCACCCCTCCACGTCGCGGTCGAGCTCGTCCTGATCGGCGCCGCCGACGGCTCGGGTGGCGGGTTGTCACACCATCTCCGCGCCCATCCCTCGCCCTCCGGGACCGGCACCGTGGTCCTCGGGCTCGCCGCCAGCGCCCACGGCGACCCCTGCTGGTGGACGTCTGACGGGAGCCTGGTCCCGCTGCGCTTCGCCGGAGGTCTGATCGCGCTCGCCGCCACCGCCGCGACGGGAGTGCCCGGGGCGCGCGCGCACCGCGGCCGGGGGAGCTCTCCGGCCCTGCCCGCCCGCCGGCTCGGCCTGCCCGCGATCACCCTCGGCGGCCTTGACCGCCGAGGGCTGGCCCCGCTCTCGCACCTTCCCGAGGATCGTGCCGAGATGATCGATCCCGCGGCCGCGGACCGTGTCCTGCAGGTCGCCCTCACGATGGTCGACGCCCTGGAGGCCGAGCTGGCCAGCGCGTCGCCGGCGTGATTGGAGCGCCCGGACCTAGACTGCACCACCGTGTCGACGTCCTCCCCCCCGGTAGTCGTGCTCGCCGGCGGAACCGGAGGCGCCAAGCTGGCCCGCGGCATGCTCGACGTGACCGGCGCCCACGAGCTGGTGGTGATCGCCAACACCGGCGATGACATCGAGATCCACGGCGCCTACGTCTCCCCCGATCCCGACCTGCTCACCTTCTGGCTCGCGGACCGGATCGACAGCCGCGGCTGGGGCCTGAAGGGCGACACGTTTCACGTGATGGACGGCCTGCGCGAGCTCAGCGTCGATGTGTGGTTCAACCTCGGGGACCGCGATCTCGCCTACGGTCTGGAGCGTGGCCGGCGGTTGACCGCCGGTGATCGGCTCACCGAGGCGCAGGCCGCGATCACCGCCGCGCTGGACGTCCCCGCCCAGGTGCTGCCGATGAGCGACCAGCCGGTCCGCACCCGCGTGCTCAGCGGCGAGCGCTGGTGGGGTGTGCAGGAGTTCCTGATCCGCAACCGCGGCGCCGGCGAGATCGCCGACGTGGACTTTCGCGGTGCCCGCTGCGCATCACCGACCCCTGAGGTGCTCGAGGCGATCGCGGGCGCCCGGGCGATCGTCATCGGGCCGTCCAACCCGGTCATCTCGATCGGGCCGATCCTCGCGCTGCCCGGCCTGCGCGAGGCCCTGGCCGCGGCCCCCGCGCCCGTCGTGGCGGTCAGCCCGATCGTCGGGGGCGAGGTTCTCAAGGGCCCGACGGCGGCATTCCTGCGAGGCGCCGGGGTGCCGGTCTCGGGCGCGGGCGTCGCCGAGCTCTACTGCGGCCTGATCGATGGCATCGTCACCGATGAGCGGGTCGAGGGCCTGCCGGTGCTCGAGACCGACATCCGGCTGGACACCGCGCAGACCCGGGCCCGGGTGGCGCGCGAAACCCTGGACTTCGCGCTCGCGCTGGGCTGACCGGTGTCAGAGCCACTCGCCATCCTCCCGCTCAAGGGCCTCGATCAGGCCAAGCAGCGCCTGCGCGAGGCGCTCGGCGCCCAGCCCCGGCGGGCCCTCGTGGAAGCGATGTTCGCCGACGTGCTGATCGCCCTGCGCCGCACCACCGGGCTGTGCGGGATCCTCGTCGTGTCCGCCGACACGGTCGCGCAGCGGATCGCCGAGGGCTACGGTGCGGAGGTGATCGACGACGACCAGCGCGGCCACAGCCAGGCCGCGGCCCGCGGGATCGCCCACGCCCGGCAGGCCGGCGCCGAGCGGGTCCTGCTCGTTCCCGGAGACTGCCCGCTGCTTGACCCGGCGGAGCTGACCGAGCTGATCACCGCCCCCGCGCCCGCCCGCTCGGTGGCGATCGTGCCCGACCGCCACGGCAGCGGCACCAACGCCCTGCTGATCTCCCCGCCGGAGGCATTCGGACCCGCGTTTGGCCCGGGCAGCCGCGCCCGGCACGAGCAGCAGGCCCGGGCGGCGGGTCTTGAGTCCCGCACGGTTGCGGTGCCCTCGCTCGCCCTTGACGTTGACACTCCCGAGGATCTCGCTGAGATCGAGGCCACGCTCGGCCGGATGCGCGGGGGCGCCGCTCACACTCGCGGCATGATCCTGCAGCTCGCGCGCATGCGCGAGCCCGAGTCGTGATCTGCGCGACCGCACTCGGCGGTCTCCCCGAGGTCCGAGCCGGTGACGACCTCGCCGCGCTGCTGCACACAGCGCTGTCCGGTGACGGCGGGCGCCCGCAGGATGTGCTCGTGCTCGCTCACAAGGTCGTCTCCAAGGCCGAGGGCCGGACCCGCCGGCTGAGCGAGGTCACTCCCGGCGGGCGGGCGCGAAGGCTCGCCGCCCAGCTCGGCAAGGATCCGCGCCACGTCCAGGTCGTGCTCGACGAGTCCGCCGAGATCCGCCGAGCCGAGCACGGCGTGCTGATCACTGTCACCCACCACGGCTTCGTCTGCGCCAACGCCGGCGTCGACGCCTCCAACGCGCCCGACGAGGACACGCTGATCCTGCTGCCTGCTGATCCGGACCGCTCGGCGCGTGAGATCCGCACCGGTCTGCGGGCGCTCCGGGGCACGGCGCCGGCGGTCCTGATCACCGATTCGTTCGGGCGGGCCTGGCGACACGGCCAGGTCGACGTCGCGATCGGAGCGGCCGGACTGGCGCCGCTCGAGGACTGGCGCGGGCGGACCGACCGCCGGGGCCGGGAGCTGAGGGCGACCCTGATCGCCGCCGCCGACGAGCTCGCCGCCGCGGCGGACCTCGCCCGGGTCAAGGATGCGATGCAGCCCGCCGTGCTCGTCACCGGCGCCGGACGCCACGTGACCGTGCAGGACGGCCCCGGGGTCGCACCGCTGCTGCGCGGCGTCGCCGAGGATCTGTTTCGCTAGCCGGCCGCCGGCCCAGCCCAGACCGGCGGCGCGCCGACGGCGTGAAAGCCCCCGTCGACGTGGACGCGCTCGCCGCTGATCCCCCGCGCATACTCAGACAGCAGCCAGCAGATCGCGCGAGCCACCGGGACGGGATCGGCGACGTCCCAGCCCAGCGGCGCCTGCGCCCGCCACAGCTCGGCCAGCGCCTCGAACCCCGGGATCCCCCGCGCGGCGACGGTGCCGAGCGGGCCGGCGGCGACGAGGTTGACGCGGATCCCGGCCGGCCCGAGCTCGCGCGCGAGGTAGCGCGAGACCGACTCCAGGGCCGCCTTGGCCACCCCCATCCAGTCATACACCGGCCAGGCGACGGTCGCGTCGAAGTCCAGGCCGACGATCCCCGAGCCCGACGGCATCAGCGGGGCGAGCGCGGCGGCGAGCGCCTTGAGCGAGAATGCACTGGTCTGAAAGGCGGCCATCGCGCTCTCGGCCGGGGCGGTCATGAAGTTGCCGCCCAGCGCGTCCTGGGGGGCGAACGCGATCGCGTGCAGCGCGCCGTCGACCGTCCCCCAGCGTTCGCGCAGCTCGCCGGTCAGCGCCTCGAGGTCCTCGGTGCGGTTGACGTCGAGCTCGAGCACGTCCACGGGCTCGGGCAGTCGCTGGGCCGCGCGCTCGGTCATCCGGCGCACGCGGCCGAAGCTGGTCAGCAGCACCGTCGCGCCCTCCTCCTGCGCCTGGCGGGCGGCGTGAAAGGCGATCGAGTCCCTGGTGATGACGCCGGTGATGAGCAGGCGCTTGCCGGCCAGGATCACCGGTCGCCACCGCCGGCGAAGGCCTCCAGCGCCGCGCTCAGCCGGTCTCGCGTCTGCGCCGGGGCGATGATCTCGTCCACGAAACCCTCCGCGGCCGCGCTCTCGGCGCGCAGGTGCTCGCGCGCGTAGGCGACGGCGAGACGGTCACGCGCCGCGTCGGGATCCTCGGCGGCGCGCAGCTCGCGACGATTGACGATGCCCACCGCGGCGCGCGCGCTCATGATCCCGAGCTCCGCGTCGGGCCAGGCGAGCACGAGGTCGGCACCGAGGTCGCGCGAGTTCATCGTGATGTAGGCGCCGCCGTAGGACTTGCGCAACACGACGGTGAACTTCGGCACGCGGGCACCGGCGAAGGCGCGAACCAGACCGGCTCCGTGACGGATCACCCCGGCCTGCTCCTGCCGCGAGCCCGGCATGAAGCCCGGAGTGTCGACGATTGCCGTCAGCGGCAGGCCGAAGCTGTCACAGAAGCCCACGAAGCGGGCTGCCTTCTCCGAGCCCGCGGCGTCGAGCACGCCCCCGAGATGGCGCGGCTGGTTGGCGACGATCCCCACCGGCCGGCCGTCGATCCTCGCCAGCGTGGTGACGACGTTGCGCGCCCACCGCGGGCAGAGCTCCTGCAGCGAGCCCAGGTCGATGATCGCGCTCAGCGCGTCGCGGACGTCATAGGCGCTGCGCGCGGCCGCGGGCACGAACGCGCCGGGGTCGGGGTGCTCGGGCGCGACGGTGGCGATCCGCGGCGGGGTCTGACCGGCCGCCGAGGGCAGGTAGGCGAGCAGAGCGCGAACCCGGGCGGCCGCGCTGACCTCGTCGCGCTCGACGAGATGGCAGACGCCGTTGCGCTCGTGGACTTGGGGTCCGCCGAGTCCCGCGGCGTCGATCTCCTCCCCGAGCGCCTCGCGCACGACGCCCGGACCGGTCAGGAACATCGCGGCGTCCTCGGTCATCACGATCAGGTCGGTCAGCGCCGGCGAGTAGGCGCCGCCGCCGGCCGACGCGCCGGACACGACCGAGATCTGCGGCACCCGTCCGGTAAGCGCGACCGTCCGGCGGAAGATCCGCCCGTAACCGGCCAGCGCCGCGGTTCCCTCCTGCATCCGGGCCCCGCCGGACTCCACGAAGGAGACCACCGGCAGCCCGGCCCGTTCGGCCATCCCGAGCAGACGGACGATGGTCTCAGCGTGGCGCTCGCCGAGCGAGCCGCCGAGGAAGCTCGCGTCCTGGGCGTAGCAGGCGATCGATCGCCCGGCGACCGTGCCCGTCCCCCCCACCACGCCGTCTCCGGCGATCGCCCGGTCGCCCAGGCGAGCCGAGCTGACGCGGGAGCGCAGCACCCGCAGGCTGCCGGGATCACACAGCGCCTCCAGGCGCTGCAGCGGGCTCAGCCGCTCGAGCGCGCGCTGGAGTGCGACCACGCTCATCTCGGCGCTCCGCGGAAGGCGAGCGAGACGTTGTGGCCGCCGAACGCAAACGAGTTGGAGAGGGCCAGCGGCGGCCGGCCGTTTGCGGTCATGAGCGGCCGAGACTCGCCGGGCACGTAGTCGAGGTCCAGCTCGGGATCGGGCTGCTCATAGCCGAGCGTCGGGGCGATCACTCCGGTGATCAGCGTTCGCAGGGTGGCCACCGCCTCGACAGCGCCGGCGGCGCCGAGCAGATGACCGATCGAGGACTTGGTCGAGGAGATCGGCACGCGCCGGGCGTCGTCGCCGAGCGCGAGCTTCAGCGCCGCGGTCTCGGCTGCGTCATTGAGCTGCGTCGAGGTCCCGTGCGCGTTTATGTAGTCAAGCTGCGACGGGATTGCGCCGGCGTCGCGCAACGCGAGCTCGATCGCCCGCGAGGCGGGACCGCCGTGCGGCTCGGGGGCGGTCAGGTGAAAGGCGTCCGAGGTCGAGCCGTAGCCCACCACCTCGCCGAGCACGGTGGCGCCGCGCGCGGCGGCCGCTTCGGCCTCCTCGAGCACGAGCATGCCCGCGCCCTCGCCCATCACGAACCCGTCGCGGCGAAGATCGAAGGGGCGCGAGACGCCGGTCGGCGAGAGCGCCTGCATGGCGTTGAAGCAGCCGAAGCCGAACTCGGTCAGCGTCGCCTCGGAACCGCCGCAGACGACCGCATCGGCGTCCCCGTACTGGATCATCCGCAGCGCCGAGCCGATCGCGTGGCCGCCGCTCGCGCAGGCCGAGACGACGCCGTAGCTCTGCCCGCGCAGGGCGTGCTTCATCGACACCGCGGCCGCGGCCGCGTTGGGCATGTACCCGGGGATGCCGAGCGGAGAGATCATCCTGACCCCCCGGTCGCGCATCACGTCGTGCTGGGTCTCGACGGTGTCGATGCCGCCGATCCCGGTGGCGATCACACAGCCGACGCGCAGCGCGTCATACGGCGGTTCGCCGTCCCAGCCGGCCTGGCCGACCGCCTCGGCAGAGGCGGCGACCGCGAACTGCGAAAACCGGTCGAGCCGGCGGATCTCCTTGACCGACAGGTGATCCTGGGCAGCGAAGTCCCGGCAGGCGCCAGCCCCGTCGGCGATTCCGACGACCCCCTCGGCCCACCGGTCGTGCAGGACGCTGGCTCCAGTCCCGAGCGGGGTGACGGCTCCGATCCCGGTCACCACCGCCCTCCGCCTGTCCGGCGCAGGGGTCATTACGCGGCCCGCTCGACGATCATGTCGATCGCGTCACCGACGGTCTTGAGCTGCTTCATGTCCTCGCCCTTGAGCACGACGCCGTAGTCGTCCTCGACCACCTGCGCGAGCTCGACGAGATCGAGCGAGTCGATGTCGAGCTCCTCGAAGGTCGCCGTGCGGGTGATCTGATCCGCGTCGGGGCCAAAGCTGGCCAGGGTCTCGACCACTCGGGTCTGGACCTGCTCGCTGGTCACTGACATGGGGATGCTCCTTTCGGGGGTGATTTGGTCAGGCCGCCAGGCCACCATCGACGCTCAGCACCGCGCCGGTGACATAACTGGCCGCATCCGAGACTAGGAACGCCACGCAGGCCGCGACCTCCTCCGGGCTGCCCTTTCGGCGGGCGGGGATGAACGCCTCCAGATCGGACTGCAGGCCGGAGGTCATGTCGGTCTCGATCAGGCCCGGCGCGACTGCGTTGATGGTGATCCCGCGCCGGGCGACCTCAACCGCGGCCGTCCTGGTGAACGCGATCAGGCCGGCCTTGGCGGCGGCGTAGTTGGCCTGTCCCGGGTTGGCCCGCAAGCCGCTGATCGAGGCGATGTTCACGATCCGGCCGCGGCGGCGCCGGAGCATCGCCTTCAGCGCCCGCCGGGTCAGCCGGAAGGCGGCCGTCAGGTCGGTGTCGATCACGGTCTGCCATTCGTCGTCGGAGAGAGACGGGGCGAGGTTGTCCGCGGTGACGCCGGCGTTGTTGACCAGCACAAGCACGGGCGCCTGGAAGTGGCTCTCGAGCGTTGCGAACAGGTGGTCGGGGGCGGCCGGGTCGACGATGTCGGCGGCCACCGCCAGCGCGCGGCCGCCCGCGGCCTCGATCTCGGCCACCACCGCGCCGGCCGCCGATTGGTCAGCGCGGTAGGCCACCCCGACCGGCCAACCCTGGGCGGCGATCGCCTTGGCGGTGGCGGCGCCGATCCCACGCGAGGCGCCCGTGACCAGAGCGCAACCACCGGTCCCCGGCTCAGCCACGAGACCCCCACTGGACAACGCCGCCGCCCCAGGTGAAGCCCGCGCCGAAGGTGCTGAGCAGGATCAGCGCGCCCGGCCGCAGACGTCCGTCGCTCTGCGCGGCGGCGAGCGCGACCGGCAGGGTGGCGGCCGAGGCGTTGCCGACCACCTCGATGCAGTCCACGACGCGCTCGGGCCCCACCCCCAGCCGCTCGCCAAGCGCACGGGTGATCCGCGCGTTGGCCTGGTGGTAGACGAACAGGTCGATGTCGGGCAGAGTGAGACCGGCCTGGGCGACAGCGTCGAGCGTCACCGCGCTCATTCGCGCCACGGCATGGCGGAAGACTTCGGGCCCGTCCATCCGCAGCTTGCGCTCAGCGTGGGAGGCGTGGATGGTCTGGCCATGGGATCCGTCGGCGCCGAGCACGATCGGCCCGACCATCCCCCGCTCGGCCCCGCCCACCCCGAGCACCACGGCACCCGCCGCGTCGGCGAACAGCGGGGCGGTGCGTCGATCGTCGTAGTCGGTGATCCGCGTGATGAAGTCCGCGCCGATGACCAGCACATGGTCGGCTCGGCCGCTCTCGATCTGCGCCGTCCCCTGAGCCAGGGCGGCGAGGAACGCGCTGCACGCCGCGCCGACGTCGAAGGCCCCCGCACGGCCTGCGCCCAGCGCGTCGGCGACCAGCGGCGCGGTGTTCGGAGTCAGCTCGTCCTGGGTCATCGTCGCCACGATCACGAGATCCAGCTCGCTCGCCGGCAGGCCGGCCTCGGCAAGCGCGCTCGTCCCGGCCCGAGCGGCGAAGTCGCTCAGACGCTCCTCGGGCGCGGCGCGGCGGCGCTCGCGGATCCCGGTGCGCGACACGATCCACTCCTCGGTGATGCCGAGGCGAGCGGCGAGCTCGGCGTTAGTCAGCCGTCCCTCGGGCAATGCGGTGGCCAGCCCGACGATCGCCGCCGGCCGGACCTCGGTGGACGTCGGGACCAGACGAGCGGCCCGCGGTGAAACGGCGTCAAGCATGGACGAGCTCCACATCCGACACGGTGCGCTTGGCCAGCCCGGTCAGCACCCGGCCAGGCCCGACCTCGACGAACCGCCCGGCGCCCCGCTGCCGCAGGGCGAGCATCGTCTCGCGCCAGCGGACGGGCATCGTCAGCGCGTCGGCGAGCTGTGAGGCGGGATCGGTGAACGGTTGTGCGGTGACCGCCGACAGGACGGTGACCGCAGGCTCGGTAAAACCGATCCCGGCGAGCGCGGCGGCGAACTCGGGGACCGCGGAGGCCATCATTGGGGAGTGAAAGGCGCCGGTGACGTCGAGCTCCATCGCCCGCAGGCCGAGCTCCCCGGCGTGCTCGATCGCGCCGGGCAGCTCGCCGCGGGAGCCGGACAGGACGACCTGCTGGGGGGAGTTGTCGTTGGCGATTGAGAGCCCGTGGGCGAGCGCCACCTCGGGCGCGCGCTCAGCGGCGTCGCGGCCCAGCACCGCAAGCATCCCGCCGTCGCCCGCCTCGCGGCCCGCGGCGTCCATCAGGCGCCCGCGCAGGGCGACCAGCCGGACGCCGTCGGCTTCGGCGAGGGCGCCCGCGGCGACGAGCGCGGCGAGCTCACCAAGCGAATGGCCGGCCATGAAGTCCCCACGGGGTCCACCGAGGGCATGCCAGCCGGCGAGGCTGGCGGCGAAGATCGCCGGCTGAGCGAAGTTGGTGCCCTCGGCCGCGCGCGGGAACGGGTCCTCCCCGACGGCGTCGATCACCAGCGCGAGCAGGTCGGGCCGTTCACGCTCAACGGTGTCACGCATGTCCGCGGTCTGGCTGCCCTGACCGGGAAACAGGATCGCGGTGGCGGCTGCGGTACTCATCGCTGCAACCTACGCCGAGCGGCGGCGGCGGATACAGGCCGGCGCACGAGTTCCCCCCGTTCGGGGGGAGACCGTTAGGCTCCGCGTCCGTGAGCCTTCCCGCCCCTCGTGATGACGGCGCCGCCCTGGTGACGGGCGCCTCGGCCGGGATCGGCACCGAGCTGGCCCGTCAGCTCGCCCGGCGCGGTCACAACCTCGTGCTCGTCGCCCGGCGCAAGGACCGGCTCGACGCCGTCGCCGCCGAGCTGAGCGGGGCGCATGGGATCCGCGCCGAGACCCTGGGTTGCGACCTCGGCAAGTCCGCTTCGCGCGATCGCCTCCATGGCCGGGTCGGGTCCCTCGGCCTCGAGATCGACGTGCTCGTCAACAACGCCGGCTTTGCCACCGGCGGCGCCTTTCATGAGTCCGATCCCGCGCGCGAGCTCGAGCAGGTCCGGGTGCTGGTCGAGGCGCCGGTCGCGCTGACCTCGGCCTTCGCGCCGGACATGGTCCGCCGCGGCTCCGGCGCGATCCTCAACGTCGCCTCGGTGGCCGGCATGCAGCCGCTTCCCTATTCGGCCGGCTACTCGGCGGCCAAGGCCTACGTGCTCACCTTCTCCGAAGCCGTGCACCACGAGCTGAGCGGGCTCGGGGTGAAGGTGACCGCGCTGGCGCCCGGACCGGTTACCACCGACTTCTGGGATGTCGCCGGCTGGGAGGCGGCGGGGCGCTCGTTTGAGTCCACCGTCCCGCGCCCGGCCTGGGTCACCGCCGAGCAGGCCGCCCGGACGGGGATCGAGGGACTGGAGCACGGCAGTCGCGTCGTTGTCCCCGGCGTCCCGATCCGCACGGCGATGCTCGCCTCGCGATATCTTCCCCACGCGCTCAAGCTGCCGGTGATCGAGCGCGTCATGCGCCGCCGGTGATCGAGCGCGTAATGCGCCGCCGCTGATCCCCGGCGGGGCGAGCAGCGCCACCCGCTGAGCTGCCGTCAGCCGAGCAGCCCGACACGCTGGGCGCGCTGGACGGCCTCGGCCCGGTTGCGGGCCCCGAGCTTGCGGTACACGGCGCTCGTGTGCTCCTTGACGGTGTGCGGCGAGAGAAACAGCGCCTCGGCGATCTCCCGGTTGGTCGAACCGGCGGCGATCATGTGCAGGACCTCGCGCTCGCGCCCCGACAGCGGCGGCGCCGGCTGCTGCGCGGTCGGCGCGAACACCGTCGCCCCAAGCCCGACCATCCGCACCGCGCGAGCCACCTCGCGCGCCTCCCAGTCCTTGGAGACGAAGCCCGACGCGCCGGCGGCGCGGGCCGCGGCGGGTGACATCCGTCCGGCGCCGGAGATCAGCAGCACCCGGGTGTGCGGGGAAGCGCGACGGATCGAGTCGCACACGTCGGCCCCGGACTCGCCGTGCAGGAACAGGTCCACGAGGGCGACATCGGCGGGGAAGTCGCGCAGGATCTCCAGCGCCTCATTGCCGCCGCGCGCCGCCAGGCAGCGTGCCACCCAGGGCTGCTCGCCGAGCAGGACCCGAAAGCCCCAGTGCACCACGTCATGGTCGTCGACCACCAGCACGCGCAGCTTGCGCTGCGCCGCGCGAGGCCCGAGCGGGCTTGGCCTTGCAGTCACGCCGGCGCCCCCGCGCGTGGGACGACGAGCCGCACCCGCCAGCAGCCGTTCTCCGGCACCCCGAAATCGACCACTCCGCCGTGCTGCAGCGCCTCGAACGCCGCCAGGCGCAGGCCCATCCCGGCCCCGCGCGCGCCGGGACCAACCCCGTCGTTGCGGACCTCCAGGGTGAAGGTGTCCTCGTCGCCGCTGACCTTGACCAGGACACGCGTGGGCTCGGCGTGCTTGGCGACGTTGCGCAGCGCCTCGGCCAGCACGGACTGGGCCAGCGGCTCGATCTCCCCGGGGACGGTGAGCGCCGGTGGCCAGTGCACCTCGATCGGCGGTCCAGGCGACGCGGCCACCCGCTCGAGCTCGGCGGCGAGCGTCGTCCCGGTCTCGGACGGCATGGCGGCCAGCGGCCGCTCCAGCGCGGAGCGCAGATCTCTGAGCGCGTCGCCCATCTCCACGCGGCAGCGCTCGCGTTCGGCGTCATCGAACGAGCGCTCCGCGCTGAGCGCCAGCGACACGCCGAACAGCCGCTGCATGACCCGCTCGTGAATCTCGCGCGCGAGCTCGAGCCGCTCCCCGAGGCGTCGGTTGCGCTCCTGCTGCCGGGTCGCGTTTCGCGCCGTGGCCACCAGCGCGGCGGTCTTGCCCAGCGTCCAGAGCAGGTGGCGCTCGCCGTCGGTCAGCTCGAAGCGTCCGCCGCCGCGATCGGCACAGATGACGCCGAAGTTCCGGCCGGCCGCGCTCAGCGGCGTGCACACCAGCGTCGTGATCCCCAGCAGCCGGGCGTACTCGGGCGGGACGGCGCTCTCACGGTCGGCGGCGACGACGATCACCTCGTCCTCGAGCAGCGCTCGCTGGGCGACCGGGGTCGAGATCAGCGTCGGTGTGGGTTCCAGCGTGGCCAGCTGCGCGAACGAGGTGCCGTGCGAGCCGACGGCCCGGACGCGCCGCCGGCCGGCGTCGGCCATGAAGATCGCCGCTCGGCGCATCGTGGTCAGCCGGCAGATCGCCTCGCAGATGCGGTCATAGAACTCCGTCGAGCTGGTCTCGGTGTCAAGCTCGGCCAGCAGCTCGACGAACACCTCGAGCGGCTCGACACCCGCGAACAGCGACGGCGTCCGCTCGGCGGTCACGCAGCCTCCGCAGCCACCTCGTAGCGCCGGAGGATCTCGTACAGCGTTGAGCGCTCGGCGGCGGGGCGGCCGGCGAGGTGGGCGGCGGCGATCAGCTCTGCGGGCTCGAGACGTACCCCGTGGTAGCTGCCCGCCATCCGCGAGATCGACTCCTCCATCAGCGTGCCGCCGAGGTCATTGACGCCCCAGCGCAGCGCCTCGGTGGCCGCGTCCAGGCCCATCTTGACCCAGCTGGCCTGCAGGTTGGTCACTGTCTCGCCGAGCGCGAGGCGGAACACCGCGGTGTGCTTGAGGTTCTCCTCGCGGGAGATCTCCTGCACGCCGTGGGCGCGCCCGAGCCGGGTGTGGAAGGGAATGAAGGACAGGGGAACGAACTCGGTGATCCCGCCGGTGCGCTCCTGCAGCTCGCGGACGACGCGCATGTGCTCGGCCAGCTCCCAGGGCTCCTCGATGTGGCCGAACATGACCGTCGCGGTTGAGCTGATCCCCTCCGCGTGCGACGCCTCGATCACTTCCACCCAGCGGGCGACGGGGAGCTTGTTGGGTGAGATCCGCTCGCGGACGCCGTCGTGCAGCACCTCGGCCGCGGTCCCCGGGGTCGAGCCCAGCCCGGCCTCGTGCAGGCGCGAGAACACCTCGCGCGGCGCCAGCCCGCTGACGTCGCACATGTGCGAGACCTCCATCGGCGAGTAGGCGTGCAGATGCAGCTGGGGCGCGATCTCCTTGGCGAAGCGCAGCCATCCCAGGTAGTCCTCGAGCGTCCAGTCGGGATGGATGCCCGATTGGATACAGAGCTCGGTGGCTCCGGCCGCGAGGGCGTCCTGCACCCGCTGCGCGAAATCCTCGCGCGAGTGCTCGTAGGCGTCGGGAGAGCGCTTGGACTGCCCGAACCCGCAGAACGCACAGCCGACCACGCACACGTTGGACACGTTGATGTTGCGGTTGACCACGAAGGTGACGGTGTCGCCAGCCAGGCGGCGCCGCAGCTCGTCGGCGGCGCTGCGCAGGTCCTCGATCACCTCCGGGCGCTGCTCGGCAAACAGCGCGGTCAGCTCTTCGCCGGTCAGCGCGTGCCCGTCGCGGGCGCGCTCGATCGCCCGGGGCGCGGCGTCGTCGGCGAGCCGCAGCTCGGCCCGGCGCCCGCTGCCGCGACGGGGGATGAAGGACCAGTAACGGCTGGTGATCACGTCGAGCACCGGCGGCGCGATCCACTCGGTATCGATGTACTCGGGGTAGACGCACAGCCGCTCGGACAGCGCCACCCCGTCGGCGGCCAGGCGCTTGCGGACCTGGGTCGGTGACGGGAAGGGATGCTCGGGAGAGATGTGATCGCCGTTGGCGCTCAGACCGCCGAGGTCCGTCGCCCCGGCGTCGACGAGCTGCGGCCACCAGTCCGCGAGGTTGGGCGGCACCTGGACCCCGACCTCGGGCATCAGGCGGCGGGCCTCGGCGACGAGCCGGGTCATGTCCCGGACGCTGACCGCAGAGGACCACGCCGGCGCCACCACGTGCTTCGCATCCGGCGCCGGCTGGGGCCCATGCCAGACGCCGGTGCGCCAGTACTCGGCGGCGGCATCGCCGGCGATCTGCGCCGGCTCGCGGCCGTAGTAGCTCTGGTGGGGAACGAAGTTCTGGAGGATGATCTCCTGCAGGTGACCGTGACGCGCGTGCACTTGGGCCAGCGCGGCCAGTGAGGCCATCCGCTCCTCCTCGGTCTCCCCGATCCCCACCAGGATGCCGCTGGTGAACGGGATCTTCAGCTCGCCGGCGGCAGCGATCGTCTCCAGGCGCCGGGCGGGGTGCTTGCTCGGCGAGCCGGCGTGCACGGTGTCCATCAGCCGCTCGGCCACGGATTCGAGCATCAGCCCCTGCGAGGCGGTCACCTCGCGCAGCGCCGCCAGGTCGTGACGGCCGATCACCCCGAGGTTGGTGTGGGGCAGCATTCCGCGCGCCAGCGCCTGCTCGCAGACCCAGACGACGTAGGCGGTGAAGTCGGCAAAGCCGTACTCGGACAGCCGCGCGGCGACCCCGGCGTGGTGATCGGGCGCCTCCCCGGTCAGCACCAGCAGCTCCTTGGCCCGGTGACGGCCCGCGGCCCGGTCGAGCATCCCCAGCACGGCATCGGGCGCGTGCAGGTGCGGCTGGTGGGTAGCGAAGGCGCAGTACTTGCAGTAGCAGCGACACGTCCGCGACAGAGACAGCGCGTAGTTGCGGCTGAACGTGACCCGTCGACGCATCTGAGCCGATTCTAGGTACTGCCCGCTGCGCTGCGGCACGATCGTTCCTCAGCGCGCGAGGTCGGTGACCAGCTGAGCGGCCGCGCGAGCCATCCGCGAACGAGGCACGACGAGATCGAAGCCCGCCCCCTCCGCGGCGGCCTTCACATCGGCCTCGACATGGGAGAAGAAGGCGAGCGTGCGCGGCGGCTGGGGACCGAGCGCGACGCCGGCGGCGGCGATCCGGGTCGTCGCGTCGTCGGTCAGGTCCACGATCAGGACGTCGGCCGCGGCCAGGGCGCCCTCCAGATCGGCCGCGGCGGACACGAGCACGGGATCGTGCCCGCCGGCTGACAGCGCCCCGATCACCTTGGATCCGAACAGCAGGTCGGGGACGAACGCGACCGCCCGGGCCATTACTGGACTCGGCGGCGCTTGAACTCCTGGCGCACGGACTCCGTGCGCCCCCACATCGGCACGACCTCGGCGCGACCGGTGCGGGCTCCGCGGACCACGAGCTCGCCGGCGATCCCGGCCTCGTCGAGCAGCTTGAGGCCGAGGTGAACCGAGGGCACCGCGGTGCCGTGGCCGAAGCGGTGGGCTACGACCAGCCGCCAGTGCCAGTCGTGCTTGGAGTACGGCTGCGGGTTGGCGGTCACCAGCATGACCGCGGCGTCGACGTACCGGTGCTCGTCGAAGATCCGCAGATCGAGCTCGAGGTCGGTCCAATCGTCCGACAACGAGGCGACGGTGTCTGCGAACTGCTGAGCGAGCGAGGCCATCTGCGCGACAGGCTACTCAGGCGAGCCTGCGATGGTCAGATTATGGCGTGCCTCATTCATCCTGGCCGGTCGCCGGCCCGTCCTATGCTCGACGGCGATGAGCCTCGCCACTACGCCCACCGACGAATACGCCGCGATCACCACCGCCTGCGGGCTGATCGACCGCTCCGAGCGCGGCAAGCTCGCGCTCACCGGCACCGGCGCCAAGCCGTTCCTGCAGGGTCAGGTGTCCAACGACGTCCAGAGCCTGCAACCCGGCACCGGCTGCTACGCGGCCTTCCTCACCCCCAAGGGCAAGATGCTCGGAGACCTGCGCATCCTCGACGCCGGCTCGCAATTGCTGCTCGACACCGAGCGGCCCAGCCTGCAGGAGCTGTTCAACATGATCCGGCGCTTCAGCATCGGCTTCGAGGTCGAGCTGCACAAGCGCACCCTGCAGAGTGGGCTCGTCTCGCTGCTCGGGCCACGGTCATCGGAGGCGGCCGGGCTGGATGCGCCGCCCGCCGCCGAGCACGCCCACCGGATCGCCGAGGTGACCGGCGTGCCCGTCCGCGCGATCCGCACCGACCTCGGCGTCGACCTGCTCTGCGACGCCGGCGACACCGAGGGGCTGATCGCCGGCCTGATCGCGGCCGGCGTGCCGCCGGTCAGCGAGACCGCGGCCGACTGCGTCCGGATCGAGCGTGGCCGCCCCCGCTACGGCGTCGATCTCGACGACTCCGTGATCCCCCAGGAAGCCGACCTCAACCCCCGTGCGGTCTCGTTCACCAAGGGCTGCTACGTCGGCCAGGAGACCGTCGCCCGCCTGTATTACCGCGGCAAGCCCAACCGCCAGCTGCGCGGGGTGCGCCTCTCCGCCCCCGTCGAGACGGGAGCGGAGATCATCTTCGGCGGACGGACGGTCGGGCGGCTGGCCAGCGTGACCGACTCCCCCCAGCTCGGCCCCGTCGCGCTCGCGCTGGTACGCCGCGAGGCGCCCCCGGGGTCACGCGTCACCGTCGGCGCCGACGAGATCCAGGCGGTCGTCGTCGAGCTCCCCTTCCAGGTCTGACGTTGCCGGCACGGGCCGGGCCCCGTCGGCCGCGAGCGCCGGGGAGACCGCGCGGGCTCGCAACGCCGCCAGGGCTGCTCGCTCGGGCGTCGGACAGAGCGTCAGCTGCGGGGTGTCGGGGTGCGACGCCAGCCAGCTGCCGAGCACACGGACCTCATCGATCTCGTCCGGCGGCAGATGGGCGCCGAGCTCCAGTCGGCCCGCCCGATCAAGCGCGCCGGCGGTGCGCTGCAGCAGCGCGTCGAGATCCCCGGCCGGACCCCAGTCCACCAGCCGGCCCTCGACGATCCAGAAGGCGTCGTGCTCGTCTCGGGTCGGGTGCGGCGCGAGGAACAGGCGCGGGCGCACGTGGGTAGCCTGGAGCACGCCCCCGAGCCCGCCCAGCACGGTCGCCAGCCGCCGCCGGCGGCGGCGCAGCGCGGTCGCGCGCTCGTAGCGCTGCTCGGCGGCAGCGGCCCGCATCTGGCCGTCGACGTGGTCCAGCAGCGGACGCCCGGGATCGGCGCAGGTGAACAGACGCAGGACCTCGTCGAGCCGGCGGCGGTAGAGATTGGGGTCCAGGTCACCCAGGCAGGGTGAGAGACAGCGGCCCATCTGGCCGTAGGCGGAGGGATGATCGCGGCGGGGCAGCCGCCGTCCGCAGTGACGCAGCCCGAACAGCGAGTCGAGCTGCTCGATCAGCTCGAGCGCGAGCCGGCGTCCCCGCAGCGGACCGATCGTCATCGCGTGTCCGGCGGCCGGATCGGGTGCGACCTCGAGGATCGGGAACGGGATGTCCAGCCGGCAGCGGATGTAGACGAGCCGGTCGTCGCGCGCGGTCAGGCGGGTGTTTCCCGGTGGCGCGAGCTCCTTGATCAGGCGGTTCTCGAGGACCAGGGCGCCCAGCTCCGAGCGCGTCGTCCGGTAGTCGACCACCGACGCGTGCGCGGTCCAGGCGGCGGGTGCCGCCGAGGGCGCGAAGTGGGCCCGGGCGCGGTTGCGAATCGACACCGACTTGCCGACGTAGAGCACGCGGCCACCCGCGTCCCGGAACAGATAGACGCCCGGGTCGACCGGTAGCTCGCCGAAGTCCGGGCGCGCCGCAGCGTGGCGCGGGGCCAGCTGTCCGTGCGCGGCCCGCGAGCGCGGCGGGCGGCGCGAGGGACGCCGCGGGCTCAGCGCGGCGATCGCCTCGGCGACGGTGCCCGCGCTCGCGCACAACCGGGGAAACAGCGCGCACAGGATGCGTCCGCACGTCTCGGCGTCGGCCAGCGCGCGGTGGGCGACCCGGACATCGATCCCGAGCGCGTCCGCCAGCGCGGTCAGCCGACGTTCGCGCTGCAGAGGCAGCATCACCCGGGCCAGCGCGGCCGTGCAGATCACCGGGGGCTCGGGCCACTGCAGGCCGACCCGGCTGAAGGCCTGGCTCAGGACCCTCCGGTCAAAGGGAGCATTGTGGGCGACCATCACCCGCCCCCGCAGCTGACGAGCGAGGGTGGGCAGGACCGCGTCGGGCCACGGAGCGTCGTCGACCATCGCCTGGGTGATCTGGGTGAAGCGCTGGATGCCACGGCGCAGAGGGGCGCTGGGGCGCACCAGCGAGCTCCACCGGTCATGCAGCTCCCCGCCGCCGACGAGCACCGCACCGATCTCGGTCAGCTCGCAGCCGTCTCCGCTGAGGCCGTTGGTCTCGGTGTCGACGGCGAGAAACTCGGTCGTGGCCAGCGGAGCGGTGAGCAGATCCATCGCCCGGGTGATACGCCCGGGAGCGGACGGCGTGCACGGACGCTTGCCGTTGGTGTGACCGTCGCGGTGGGTACCATCGGGAGAGTTCCCCTAGGGAAGGAGGTTCTCAGACCATGCCCGTCGCACCCGAATTCGAACAGCTGCAGGAGTTGGACGCCGAGACCCGGCAGGCCTGGAGCGCATACAACGAGCGCCTGCGCGAGCTCACCGGAGCCGAGTACGAGCGAACCGAGGACCAATCCTGGGACGAGCTGCAGACCGAGCTCCGGCGCCTGGAGGGCGAGCGCGAGTCGCTCGTCGCACGCGGCACCGACGCCTGACTACAAGCGCGCCTCCGTCTCGGATAGGGTTCCCGGCGGATCAACCGTAAAGGTGACTGCTGCGGTGACCAGGGAGATCTTGGAGAGGAGAGCCGGGTCGCGTATGCGCATCAGCAGGATCGGCATCATCGGGGCCTGCGTGGTCGGCGTGAGCGGCTGCGGATCGGTCGGCGGCTCGTCCCCGTCGGCGGCGCGGCCACCGGCGCCGATCAACCTCACGGTGTACGTCAACGACGCCCGGGTGTCGGTCTCGCCGGAGTCCTTCGGAGCCGGGCCGGTGGTGTTCGTCGTCACCAACCAGGCCAGCCGGGCCGAGGCGCTCGCGATCTCGCGTGCGGGAGAGAGTCAGCCGCTGGCCAGCACCGCGCCGATCAACCCGCAGGGGACCACGCAGGTCGCGGTTGACTTCCGGCCGGGCGAGTACACGATCGCCACCGCCTCCCACGGCCCCACCGACGCGCAGCTCTCGCAGGCCTCCTCGGTCCGCTCAGCCCGGATTCACATCGGGCACGAGCGGGCCAGCTCGAGCCGCCAGCTGCTCCAGCCCTAGCGGCCCCGCCCCGACGCCCTGCGCCTGCCCCATCCGCAGGCCGCCACCCGCAAGCCCCAACCGGAGGCGGTTTCATTCCGCTTGCGAAAACAGCACTTGCGTGTAATACTTGCGTGCATGCAAGCAACTGTCCCGGAGGCCGCGGCAACCGACCAGCTGGCCGAGGATCTCTACGGCCTGCTCGTCTTCCTCAACAAGTCCTGCAGCGGGGACCTGTTCGAGGCGATGGGCCTGCTCGAGCTCTCGATCACGCAGCTCAAGCTGCTGCATCAGCTCGATCTGGCCGGACGTGAGCTGACCCTCAAGCAGGCCGCCGAGAGCGTTCCGCTCTCCCTGCCCGCCGCCAGCCGCACGGTGGACGACCTCGTCCGCCGGGGTATCGTCGAGCGCCACGAGGACCTCGAGGACCGGCGCATGAAGCGCGTCAGCCTGACCCCCGGGGGTCGCCGGTTGATCCGCACCGTCAACGAGGCGCGGCTGAACGGCCTCGAGCAGTTCACCACCACCCTGAACGAGGACGAGCGCCAGATCCTCGGTGCAGCGCTGACCAGGCTGCTGCAGCGCGAGGACGTCGCCGCCTGCCGCCCCGAAAGAACCGAAAGAACCGAAACCCCGTGACTCAACGATTCCGCAATTCCCGCCACCGGCTGATCAGCGACGAGAACAGTCGCTGGTGGACGCTCGGAGCCATGTGCTTCGCCCTCTTCATGGTCATGCTCGACAACACGGTGGTGAACGTCTCACTGCCGTCGATCCAGCGCGACCTGCACGCGTCCCTTTCCGCCCTGGAGTGGACCGTCAACGCCTACACGCTGACCTTCGCGGTGCTGATGGTCACCGGCGGGCGCCTCGGCGACATCTTCGGCCGCCGCCGGATGTTCCTGTTCGGCGTCGTGGCCTTCGGGATCGCCAGCGCCGCGATCGGCTTCGCCCCCAACGACACCATGCTCGTCGCCTTCCGCGCCCTGCAGGGGATCGGCGCGGCGTTCATGATGCCGGCCACCCTGTCGATCATCACCCAGGCCTTCCCGCCCGAGCAGCGCGGGCTGGCGATCGGCACCTGGGCCGGAGTCAGCGCGATCGCCCTCGCGATCGGCCCCGTGCTCGGCGGGTTTCTCACCCAGTCGGTCAGCTGGCGGGCGATCTTCTTCATCAACCCGCCGATCGCCCTGGTCACGATCGCGGTGACGCTGTTCGCGGCTCGCGAGACCCGGGACGAGACGGTCAGCCGCAGCGTTGACTACGCCGGCATCGCCGCGATCACCCTCGGGCTGACCGCGATCGTGCTCGCGCTGGTGGAGGGCAACGCGTGGCATTGGGGCTCGGTCCGGGTCATCGCCCTGCTCGCCATCGCCGCGCTCGGCCTCGTCTCCTTCGTGCTCATCGAGCGGCGCGTCAAGGCGCCGATGGTCGACTTCACGTTCTTTCGCTCGCGCAGCTTCCTGGGTGCAAGCGTGGTCGGCTTCATCGTGTCCTTCGCGATGCTCGCCCAGTTCTTCTTCCTCGCCCTCTACATGCAGAACATCCTGCACTACACGCCGCTGCAGGCCGGCGTGCGCTTCCTGCCCTCGACCCTGGTGATCATCGTGATGGGCCCGATCGCCGGACGGCTCACCGACCGGATCGGCTCCCGGCCGCTGATGACCGCCGGCCTGCTCGTCGTCGCCGCCGCGCTGTTGATCCAGTCACGGCTGACCGTGCACTCCGGCTACGGGCTGCTGCTCCCCGGCTTCGTGCTCATGGGCATCGGCATGGGCCTGGTCATGTCCCCGATGAGCACCGCGGCGATGAACGCCGTGGACCGCTCCAAGGCGGGGGTCGCCTCTGGCGTGCTGTCGATGAGCCGCATGGTCGGGGGCACGTTCGGGGTGGCCGTGATGGGCGCCCTGATCGCCACCGTCGGCCGTTCGCAGCTGGACTCGAGCCTACCCCGTCTCCCGGCCGCCACCCGCGCGGCGATCGCCAACTCGCTCGGCGGCGGCGGCGCGGCCGGTGGCCACGCGAGCCCGCAGATCGCCAGCGCGATCCGCCAGGCGTTCGTCTCGGCCCTGGGCACCGGGCTGACCGTGGGCGGGATCGTCACCGTGATCGGGGCCGTGGCCGCGTTCACCCTGGTGCAGCGGGCAGGCAGCCGCAACGCCGATCTCCCGACCGAGGGCGCCGGCGAGCCCGACACCGCCGCCCGCGAGGCCGAGACCGAGCTCACGCTCGTGTGAGCGACCGCTCGCCCCCGGCCCCGTCTGAGCTGCCTCGCGCCCGTCCCGGTACGATCGTGGACCTCGCCCGTAACGGGCGCAAACCCCTGCGTCAGGAAGGTGCAACCTCAGTGGCCGTCGATCTCAGCCAAGTCGCCAACGTCGAGACCGGACCCGGTGAGCTGCCGTCCACGATGGCGGCCTGGGTGATCCGCGAGGAGCGCCAGGGCGAGCCGTCTGACGCCTTCCAGCTCGAGCAGATCGAGGTGCCCGAGCCCGGCGCCTTCGAGGTCATCGTCCGGGTGATGGCCGCCGGGGTCAACTTCAACAACGTGTGGGCCGCGCTCGGGGAGCCGGTCGGCGTGTGGCGCTACGGGGACCATCCCCAGTGGGGCCACCACATCGGCGGCTCGGACGCCTCCGGCGTGGTCTGGAAGGTCGGCGAGGGGGTCACCCGCTGGAAGCCGGGCGATCAGGTGGTCGTGCACTGCAACCAGGCCTCCTACGAGGATCCCGAGGTCCACGGCCTCGATCCGCTCGCCGCCCCCAGCCAGCAGATCTGGGGCTATGAGACCACCTGGGGCTCGTTCGCCCAGTTCTGCAAGGTCCAGGCCCAGCAGTTACTGCCCAAGCCGGCTCACCTGGCCTGGGAGGAGGCCGCCTCCTATGGCCTGACCTACTTCACCGCCTACCGGATGCTGATCGACCGCTGCCGCCTGCAGGCCGGCCACCGGGTGCTGATCTGGGGCGCCGCCGGCGGCCTGGGCGTGTTCGCCACCCAGCTGTGCGCGATCACCGGCGCCGATGCGGTCGGCGTCGTCTCACGCCCCGAGAAGGGACGGTTGATCGAGCAGCTCGGCGCCGTCGGACACATCGATCGCTCGGAGTTCGCCGGCATGATGCGCCGCGGCGGCGAGTCGGCGCAGGAGGAGGCGGCACGCTTCAAGGAGTCACGGCGGTTCTCAAAGGCGGTGCAGGAGATTCTCGGCGGGCCGCCCGACATCGTCTTCGAGCACGTCGGCATGGCCACCTTCCCCACCTCGGTGTTCTGCGTCAAGCCGTTTGGCAAGGTCGTGATCTGCGGGGCGACCTCGGGCTTTCAGCTCGACTTCGACGTCCGCTACCTGTGGATGCGCCAGAAGGAGATCCTCGGCTCGCACTTCGCCAACGCGTGGGAGGCCAACAAGGCCAACGAGCTGATCGAGGAGTCCAAGATCCGGCCCGTCTTGTGGAAGACGATGCCGTTCGAGGACGTTGCGCAGGCCCACCAGCTGCTGCGCGACAACCAGCATCTGGGCAAGATCGCGATCCTGGTCGGGGCGTCCGCCGAAGGCCAGGGCACTACCGCCGACGGACCCGGCGCGATCCGCGCCGAGGTCGGCGCGTAGGCCACGTTCTAAAACGGAGCACACATAATGTCTGATCTCATCTCGGTTTCCTGGTACGCGACGGTGCTGCGGCAGGACCACCTCGCGGCCGCGGTGGCGCGGATTGCGCCGCTGGCCCTGCGCTACGGGGCCACGGAGTACCGTGTCCACGTCAGCAACGACGACCGCTACAAGATCACCCAGATGAGCTGGTTCGAAGACCACTCGAACTGGTACCGCTACTGGGAGGGGCCCGAGATGAGCGAGTTCCGTGCCCGCAACATGGGCAAGTACCAGATCCCCATCGTCTACGCCTGGTCTGACGAGATCGCCGCCGGCGCGCTCGGCCCCCAGGTCGGGACCCCCGAGCCCGAGCCGACGGCACCCGAGCCCCAGCCCCAAACCGCCGCCTGACCGGCGTTCGACCAACGGGCGGGGCGAGCGGGGGCGGTCAGACCCGCTGGGCTCGCAGGGCGAGCTCGAGCCAGAAGCGCTGATCGGGGTCATCGAGCGCATCCCCGAACAGTTCGCGCAGCCTCCCAACCCGGTAGCGGGCGGTCTGCGGGTGGATGTCCAGTCGCTGGGCGACCTGGCCGAGCCGGCCCTGCTCGGCCAGCCAGACCCGCAGGGTCTCGGTCAACCGATCCCGTGAGCCCGCGGTCAGCCCGTCCAGCGGCCCCAGCCGGTCCGCCGCCAGCTCGGCGGCGAGACGGCGGTCTGAGCGCAGCAGCAGTTCCCCGGCGCGCTCGCGCGCGCGCACGAAACCGGGGCGCTCCCCCAGGCGCTCGCGCTCGAGCTCCAGGGCGGCGCGTGCCCGGGCCAGGCTGATCCGGGCTTGCGTCCAGTCCACGGTCGTGCCCAGCGCCGCCTGAGCGCCGGAGGCGGTCACCGCGCGCTCGATCACGGCCGGACGCCCTGGCCCGTCCGGGTCCCCGATCATCGCGCAGGTCAGATCACCGATCGCCTCGTGGATCGAGCCCGGAGGCAGCCGTGAGGCCGCCGCCGAGCGCTGCTCGCCGGTGATCGCGAGCACCGCGAGGGTGCGCGGTAGCGGCCAACCGGCCTCGGCGGCCGCCAGCTCGATCGCGGTGGGCTCGGGCGCGGGCTCGCGCACGAGCATGCGAACCAGCCGGCGCCGTCGCAGGTCGGCCTCGCTGGCCGCCGCCGACTGCTCCAGCGCGTATCCGGCCGCCGATTCCGCCGAGAGTACGTCGATATAGGCGAAGATCGACTCCGCGAGCTCATACAGCACGGCGGGCTCGAGCCCCGCCTGCACCCCGGCGGCGGCAAACCGCCGCCAGGCGACCCGGGCGCCGACGCGATAGGCGCTCATCAGCGACTCGAGGCTGCGTCCGGCGCGCATCTCCCCCCTGCCGAGGGCCGAATACACGTCCGGACGAACGACCTGATCGCCCGCGCGCACCTCGGCGAGGAAGTGACGCAGCGCCGCCTGCACTCCATCGCGGATGCCCTCTCCCAGCGGGCCCTCGAGCGGGCGCGCGTAGGCCGGCACCGTGCCGACGGCCTCGATCATCTCGTCGGTGATGCTGCCGAGGTGCGGTCGCAGCACGGAAGCGATCTCCGGCGGCAGCTGGTGCCACGGCTGATCAGCCATCATTCATGCCTGATCTACAAGTTTGCCGTCTGAAGTCGTGCATTGCAACGGAGATTTTGACGCCGGAGTGGGTAGGCTGTTCCCCATGAGCCGCACTCACAAGCTCGTCAATCTCATCGGCGTCCCAGCGCCGCTCGTCGGCCTCGTCGTCGCCGTCGTGCTGCTGTGGAACCGCGCGATCGGCCCGCTGGAGCTCAGCCTGCTGATCGGCTTCTACGTGGTCACCGCGATTGGGATCACGATGGGCTATCACCGGATGTTCACCCACCGCGCCTTTGAGTCCTCACGCGCGTTTCGTGCCCTCGTGGCCGTGATGGGCTCGATGGCCGTCCAGGGCTCGGTCATCACGTGGGTGGCGGACCACCGCAAGCATCATGCCTTCACCGATCAGGACGGCGACCCGCATTCGCCCCACCTCGCCGGCCCCGGTTTCGTCGGCGCCGTCAAGGGCCTGTGGCACGCCCATGTCGGCTGGCTGTTTGAGAGCGTGGGGACCGCCGAGCGCGAGCGTTTCGCCCCCGACCTCGTCAAGGATCAGGTCCTGCGGGCGGTTGACAAGCTCTTCTGGGTGTGGGTCATCCTCGGGATGGCAATCCCGTTCACGCTCGGCTGGGTCGTCGGCGGCGGCATCGGCACGGCCCTCACCGCGCTGCTGTGGGGCGGCTTCGTGCGCATCTTCCTGCTGCACCACGTGACCTGGTCGATCAACTCGGTCTGCCACTTCTTCGGGCGCAAGCGCTTTGACGTCGCCGACGAGTCACGCAATGTGTTCTGGCTCGCGCCGCTCTCGATGGGCGAGGCCTGGCACCACAACCACCACGCATTCCCGACCTCGGCCTTCCACGGCCTGAAGTTCTGGGAGCGGATGGCCGACCCGACTGGCCTGCTGATCGCCCTGCTCGAGAAGCTCGGCGTGGTCTGGAACGTCGTCCGGATCAGCCCCGACCGTCAGGCCGCCAAGCTGGCCCCGGCGCGCGGCGGGCGCGAAGTCCCCACCTCCGCGACCTAAGGGCTCCCGAGCGAGCCGCTCGGCCCGGCGATCACCCGTTCTCGAGCGGGGCCATCGTCAGCCCGGCGTCGTCGAGACGCAGCCAGTAGTACTCGGCGTCCTCACGGGGGCCACTCCAGACCAGCGCGTGGCCCCGGTGGTGGATGCGGTCGGCGATCCGGTAGCCATCGGCCAGCGAGACTCCGGGGACCACGGAGGCGAGCGTCTCGGCCACGTGGTCAAAGGTGTTGTGCTGGTCATTGAGCACGAGCACGCGCCAGAATCCCCCTGTCCCGCTACCCGGCTCGCGAACGCGCGGCAGTTGCACGGTCGACACTGGCGATCACAATAGCGCCGCGCGAGCGTCAGGCGCGCTTGGCCCAGTAGCGCTCGTAGCCGGCGTAGAGCTGCTCCACGGGTGCCGCCTGCTCATAGGTATGGGCCTGCTCGGGACTTGCGTCGCGCAGGATCTCGGCCTGCACGGTGGCAATGAAGCGGTCGCGATCGCCGTCCCGCGCCAGCGCCGACCACGCATCCAGCCGCGCCTCGAGCTCATCCAGCTGCGCGGTCACGTCGACGCTGTCGCCGAAATGAGTCATGGCGAGCCGGGCCGGCGACCACGAACGGATCACTGCGATCGAACGCTGCCAGGCCTCGATGTCGAGGTCGGGGGGCACAGTCGGCGGCATGACGATCGAGTCCGGGGTGATCCGCACGCCGCCGACATCGCCGACGAACGCCGTATTGCCGTAACGGTAGGACACGTGGTGCGAGGCATGACCCGGCGTGTAGGCGACCTCGAAGGCATCCCCGAACAGCGTCTCGCCACCGACGAGGGTGTGCAGGCGTTCCTCCGGCACCGGGCGCATCTCGCCCCAGCGCCGGTCCATGTCGTCCCCGTAGAGCCGCCTCGCGGAGTCGACTAGGCGCGAGGGGTCGGCGAGGTGGCGCGCGCCCCGCTCATGGACGTAGACCTCGACCGACGGCCAGCGCTCGGTCAGAGTCCCGGCGCACCCGGCGTGGTCGAGGTGGATATGGGTGAGCAGGATCGCGCGCGGGGGGGCGTCTCCGATCGCCGCCAGCAGCGTATCCAGGGTTGAGCTCGGCCCGGGATCGACGATCACATCGTCGATCTGCCAGCAGCCGATCACGCGCTCGCGCCCGAGGTGCATGAGGTCGATCACGCGCACGGCAGGCGGGTCCGCGGAGGGCGAGATCAGCGCGTCGGCTCGGGCCGCCGGTGGGCGGCCTCGGACGCGGGCGGGATCGCGGCGCGGGTGCCGCGCACCTGGGGTTCGGTGGATTCGCCGGGCTCCTCGGGCTCGGCGGTGATCTCATCCGGCTCGGGCTGGAGCGGGTCATAGCGAACAGTGGCCCCGATGTCGCCATAGACCTGGGTCGTCTCGTCCTCCGGTGCCGGCCCCGGCTGCCGGTGGCCGGCGAGCTGCTCGTGATCCTCCAGGTCGTGAGCGTCGAGATGGGTGTGGGTCGTCAGCTCGTGGCGGTTCTCGAGCTCGTCCTGACGCTCGAGTTCACCGCTCGGCTCGAGTTCACCGCTCGGCTCGAGTTCACCGCTCGGCTCGAGTTCACCGCTCGGCTCGAGTTCACCGCTCGGCTCGAGTTCGCCTCCAGGCTCGGGCTCATCCGCAGGCCCGGGCTCATCCTCGGGCTCGAGCTCATGATCGTCGTAGAGCTCGGGCGCGGCCGGCCCGATCTCGGGAAAGCGATCGGCGGCGGTGTCGGCAACCGACAGCAGCTGGCCGGCGAGTTCGCGAGCGTCGTCGACGATCCGGCCGCGTTCGATCCAGATCCGGTCGGTGTCGGCGTCGAGGTCGCGGACTCGCTGCTCGGCAGCCCCAATGATCTCGGCGGCCTCGCCGCGCGCCTGCTCGAGGCGGTCCTCGGCCTCGCTCCGCGACTGAGCGGTGATCTGCTCGGCGGTCTCGTGCGCGCGCTGCAAGATTCCGGAGATCTGCTCGCCGACTCGCTCCAGGGCGCGGCGGACCGCCGCTTCGGGTGAGCGGGTCGCCTGCAGCTCGGCCACCATCTGGCTCACCCTCTGCACGTAGGCGTCGACCGCGAGACGGTCATAGCCGCGCAGCGCACCGGGGAAGTCAGCGTGGACCGCGGCGACAGGGTCGTCGGGCAGGGTTTCGAGCGGCGCGGTGATCTCCTGGAGGATCGCGTGCTCGCTCGCGGCTGAGCTCTGATCAGGCATGGGCGATCATGGCCACTTTACAATGGCCTCATGCCCGAGACGCCCCCGCCGCGGCTGCCCGACCGCGATCGCCCGTGGATGATGCGGACCTACGCCGGTCATTCCGACGCCGAACGGTCAAACGAGCTGTACCGGCGCAACCTCGACAAGGGCCAGACCGGCCTGTCGGTCGCCTTTGACCTGCCCACGCAGACCGGCTATGACCCGGATCACGAGCTGGCCCGGGGTGAGGTCGGAAAGGTCGGCGTATCGATCGCCGACGTCGGCGACATGCGGACGCTGCTACGGGGCATCCCGCTGGATGAGATGAACACGTCGATGACGATCAACGCCACCGCCGCCTGGCTGCTGGCGCTGTACATCGTCGCCGCCGAGGATCAGGGCGTCGGCGCCGAGAAGCTGCAGGGCACGACCCAGAACGACATTCTCAAGGAGTACCTGAGCCGCGGCACCTACTCCTTCCCGCCCGAGCCCAGCATGCGGCTGATCGCCGACACGATCGCCTACACGGTGATCAACGTGCCCCGCTGGAACCCGATCAACATCTGCTCCTATCACCTGCAGGAGGCGGGGGCGACCCCCGTCCAGGAGATCGCCTACGCGATGAGCAACGCGATCGCGGTGCTCGACGCCGTGCGCGACCGCGTGCCCCAGTCACTGATGGGCGAGGTCTTCGGCCGGATCTCGTTCTTCGTCAACGCCGGGGTGCGATTCGTCGAGGAGCACGCCAAGCTGCGCGCGATGGGACAGCTGTGGGACGAGCTGGGCCGCGAGCGCTACCGCGTGGAGAGTGAGAAGCACCGCCGCTTCCGCTACGGCGTGCAGGTCAACTCGCTCGGTCTCACCGAGGCTCAGCCAGAGAACAACGTCTACCGGATCGCGCTCGAGGCGCTCGCGGTGACCCTTGGCCGGGGGGCGCGCGCCCGCGCCGTGCAGCTGCCGGCCTGGAACGAGGCGCTCGGGTTGCCGCGGGCCTGGGATCAGCAGTGGTCGCTGCGCCTGCAGCAGATCCTCGCCTACGAGACGGACCTGCTCGAGTACCCGGACATCTTCGAGGGCTCGGTGGTGATGGAGGGCCTGGTCTCCGAGCTGGTCGCCGGCGCGCGGGCCGAGATGTCGCGGGTGGCCGAGCACGGCGGGGCGGTCCAGGCGGTTGACTACATGAAGTCGGCCCTGGTCGAATCCCAGCGCCAGCGCTGGGCGCGGATCGAGTCCGGGGACATGACCGTGGTGGGCATGAACCGCTTCACCTCGACCGAGCCCTCACCGCTGACCTCCGACGCCGACGGGGGAATCCTCGTCGTCGACCCCGCGGTCGAGGCCGAGCGCCGCGCCGCGTTGGACCAGTGGCGAGCCGAGCGCGACGAGGACGCGGTGCAGCGCGCGCTGGCCGACCTCACCGCCGCTGCTCGCGACACGAGCGAGAACATCATGCCGGCCACGATCATGGCGGCGCGGTCGGGCGTGACGACCGGGGAGTGGGCCCACACCCTGCGAACGGTGTTCGGCGAGTATCGCGCTCCGACCGGGGTCGGCGAGGCCGCCGCGGTCTCCAGCGAGGATGTCGCCGAGCTGCGCGATCAGGTACAGCGGCTCTCCGAGGCTCTCGGCCGCCGCCTGAAGTTCCTCGTCGGCAAGCCCGGCCTCGACGGCCACTCCAACGGAGCCGAGCAGATCGCCGTTCGTGCCCGCGACGCCGGCATGGACGTCGTCTATGAGGGGATCCGTCTCACCCCGAGCCAGATCGCCGCCTCGGCCGCCGAGGAGGGCGTGCACGTGATCGGGCTCTCGATCCTGTCGGGCTCGCACGCCGAGCTGATCCCCGCGGTGCTCAGCGCGCTGCAGGCGGCGGGCGTCGGCGCGGTCCCGGTCGTCGTCGGCGGGATCATCCCCGACGCCGATGCCCAGGCTCTGCGGGCCGCCGGCGTGGCCGCCGTCTACACCCCGAAGGACTGGGACCTGAACAGGATGATGCGCGACATCATCTCGCTGGTCTCCCGACAGCTGGATGAATCAGGCGCCGCGGAGGATCCCGAGCGCGAGCCGGCGGGCGGACGCCGAGCGGGCGGGGTGCCGGAGGGCGTCGATAGCGCCACCCCGGCTTGAGCCGGGAGCCGGTGACACTGGCGCAGCGGCTGCTGGCCGGTGACCGCAGCGCCGCGCCCGCGGTGCTCAACCTCGTCGAGACGCGGACGCCCGAGGCCCGCGCGCAGACCGCGGAGCTGCTGGCCGCCCTCTCCCCCGCCGCCCTCGGCGCCGAGGCGGACGCCCACGTCATCGGCATCACCGGGCCGCCGGGGGTCGGTAAGTCCTCGCTGTTGTCAAGGCTGATCGCCGAGTGGCGCGCCCGCGGGCGCTCGGTCGCCCTGCTGGCGGTCGACCCCAGCTCGCGGCGGTCAGGCGGAGCGCTGCTCGGAGACCGGGCTCGGATCGAGCGCGACCCGGCCGACCGTGACATCTTCATCCGCTCCACCGCCGCCGGAGAGCGGCTGGGCGGCCTGGCCGCGGCGACTCGCGCCGCCGCCACCGCGCTCGCCGCCGCCTTTGACATCGTTGTCATCGAGACCGTAGGCGTCGGACAATCTGAGACCGACATCGCCGACCTGGCCGACTCGGTGGTGGTGATCGTCCAACCCGGATCGGGCGATGTCCTGCAGTTCCTCAAATCCGGGATCATGGAGATCCCCGACCTGCTCGTGGTCACCAAGGCCGATCTCGGCCGCTCCGCGGATCGGGCGCTCGCCGATCTGCGCTCAGCGGTGGCCTCGCTGGGCTCCTGCACCGAGGTTCTCGCGGTCTCCTCCGTGGCGCCCGCCGCGGGAATCGACGCGCTCGCCGACGCCCTGGAGCGCCACCGCGCAAGCCTCGATCTTGGCGAGCGCCGGGTCCGCAGTCGCCGGATGCACGCACTCGCGGACTTCACCGCCGAGCACGGCGAGCGGGGGCTGCGCGCGCTGGGCGGCCGGCGGGGCGCCGAGCACCGGCTCGCCGCCCAGCCCCGGGACGCCGACGTGGCGACACTGCAGCGCGTCCTCGAGGCGCGCGCCGCTGAGGATTGCGTATGAGCCCGAACCCGATCCGTCTGCCGGGCCAGCCGCTCGTCGACGGTCTGACCGCGCTGCGGCCATGGCGCGACAGCGACCTGGCTGAGCTCGTCACCCTCTGCCGGGATCCCGAGATCGTCCGCTGGACGCGGGTTCCCGCCAACTACACCGCAGCCGACGGGCGCAACTACCTGGCGCGGCGCTATGACATGGCCTTCGCCGGACTGCTGGCGCCGCTGGCGATCGTCGCCGGGGGCGCCGACGGTCAGCTGATCGGCTCGATCTCGCTGCTGCGCTTTGCCTGGGAGCATCAACGTGGCGAGGTCGGCTACTGGCTCGGGGGCGCAGCGCGCGGCGCCGGCCACGCGACCCGCGCCGTCGGGCTGATCTGTCGCTGGGGCTTTGCCGCGCTGGGACTCGAGCGCATCGACCTGCTGGCCGGAGCCGGCAACAGCGCCTCACAACGCGTCGCGCAGCGCGCGGGGTTCCTGCCCGAGGCGCGGCTGCGGTCCTATCTGGAGCACGCCGAGGGCCGCCAGGATGTCGTCGCCTTCGGGCTGCTGGCGCCGGCGCTGCCGGGCTGAGGCGCCGCGGCGCCGACTCGGTGCTCGGGCCGGGAACCCTAACGCGGTGCGGCCAGCGAGACCAGCCGCCAGCCGCGCGCGGTCCGGATCAGCTGGACGGACTCAAGCGCCGCGGTCTGGCCGGTGGCCCCGGCGAGCACGATCGCCGACGCGGTGGCGCCGGTGACCGTGACCTTGGAGACGCTGAGAGTCGGATGCGAGACGCTCGAGACGAACACCTTCATCGCCTGCAGGCAGGTCAGTCCAGCGGCGGTGAGCCGGTTGACCAGCGCCGGCGCGAGCACCTGATCGCACAGCGCTCGGGTGTCGCGCGTGTTGGTCGCGGTGGCGAACTGGTGCACCTTGGCACGAACCTGATCGATCGGGCTAACGCTGCCGCAGCCCGCCACGCCGAGGGCGAGTGCCACCGTGACCAGCGCTGGAGTGGACCGCATGGCGGACAAGAGTACCCTCTGAGCATGGGCTCAGAACCGCTGCAGGACGGTCATGGTCGCCGGATCGGGGATCTGCGCGTTTCGGTCACCGACCGCTGCAACTTCCGCTGTCAATACTGCATGCCCGCGGAGGGACTGCCGTGGCTCGAGCGAGCCGAGATCCTCAGCTTCGAGGAGATCACCCGGCTGGTGGCGATGTTCGCCGCGATGGGCGTGCGCGACATCCGCCTGACCGGCGGTGAGCCGCTCGTGCGCCGGGACTTCCCCGCCCTGGCCGGGATGCTCGCCGCACTCGACGACGTCGATGAGCTGTCGGTGACCACCAACGGCTTTCTGCTCGGGCGCGACGCTCAGCGGCTCGTGGCCGCCGGGGTCGATCGCTTCAACGTCTCGGTCGACTCGCTACAGAGCGATCGCTTCTACGCGCTGACGCGCCGCGACGCCCTGGACCAGGTGCTCGCCGGCCTCGAGACACTGTCGAGCTTTCCCGAGGCGCACCCGATCAAGGTCAATGCGGTGGCGATCCGCGGCTTCACCGAGCTCGAGGTGATCCCGTTCGCCGAGCTGGCGCGCCGAACCCCCTACGAGGTCCGCTTCATCGAGTTCATGCCGCTGGACGCGGACCGCGCCTGGACCCCCGAGCAGGTCCTGACCGGTGCCGAGATCCGTGACGCGATCCACGCCGTTCATCCGCTCGAGGCCGAGCCGCGAGAGCCGAATGCGACCGCCCGCACCTACCGCTTCGCCGACGGTGAGGGCCGGATCGGCTTCATCAACCCGGTCTCCGAGCCGTTCTGCGGGGACTGCAACCGGATCCGCTTGACCGCGGACGGGCGCCTGCGGACCTGCCTGTTCTCGCTCAACGAGACCGACCTGCGGGGTCCCCTCCGGGCCGGGGCCGGCGACGACGAGCTCGAGGCGATCATCCGCGACGCGGTGTGGCGCAAGGAGCTCAAGCACCACGTCGGCGAGCAGGGCTTCGTCCAGCCGCTGCGCAGCATGTCCGCCATCGGCGGGTAGGGCGCCGTAAGACGCTCGCAACCTTCTCCGGCGATCATCTCCGGTGGCCCGATGCGGGCCCGTTGACGTAGAACCATCCGATGCTGCTCCTTCTCCTGTTCGCCCTGGTCGCCGGCGCCGGCACGGCGATCACCCCGTGTGTGCTTCCGGTCCTTCCGGCCCTGCTGTCGGCCAGCGCGCTCGGCGGCCGGCGCCGTCCCGTCGGGATCGTGCTCGGGCTCGCCCTCGCCTTCACGCTCGCGATCGTCGCCCTGGCCTCGCTGGTCAAGGGTGTCGGACTGGCCTCGGGAGCGGCCCGGACCGTCGCCGTGATCGTGCTCGTCGCCTTCGGCGTGATCCTGCTCGTGCCCGAACTGGCCGAGCGCATCCAGGCGCCGCTCTCGCGCCTGGGTCGTTTCGGTCCCCGCGGCCGCGGAACCGGGTTCTGGTCCGGACTGGGCGTCGGCGCCGCGCTGGGCTTCGTCTGCGCGCCGTGCGCCGGGCCGATCCTGGCTGCGGTCACGTCGGTCAGCGCTTCGCGCGGCGCGTCGGCCCGGGTTGTCGCCGTCGCGCTCGCCTACGCCGTCGGGCTCTCGGCGGTGATGCTGCTCTACGGCCTCGGTGGCCGGGCGGTGCTGGACCGCATCCGCCGCCGGGCGCGCGGCCACACCGTCGAGCGTGCGCTCGCGGTCGTCCTGCTGATCACCGGCGTGGTGATGGTCACCAACCTCGATGTCCGCTTCGAGGAGGCGCTCGCCCGCGATACCAGCCTGCCGGCGATCCTCGTGGACCCGACCCGCAGCCTGGAGAATTCGGGCGCGGTGCAGACGCGGCTCGCGTCGCTGCGGGCGCCGTCGGGCTTTGCCACCCGCCAGCGCCAGGCCGCCGGCGCGGCCGTGGCGACAGCACCCGGGGTCGCGATCCCCGGCGTGCGCACCCCGGCCCTGCCCCGGCTCGGTCCTGCGCCTGACTTCACCCGGACCCAGCGGTGGTTCAACACCCCCGGGGGGCGCGCCCTGAGCCTGGGCGGCCTGCGCGGCAAGGTGGTGCTCGTCGACTTCTGGACCTACACGTGCATCAACTGCATCCGCACGCTGCCCTTCCTCAAGGGCCTGTACGCCACCTATCACCGCTATGGCCTGCAGATCGTCGGCGTCGAGACCCCCGAGTTCACCTTCGAGCAGGAGGCGGGCAACGTCGCTCAGGCGATCGCCTCCGACGGCCTGCGCTATCCGGTGGTCCAGGACAACGCCTACGGGACCTGGAACGCGTACCAGAACCAGTACTGGCCCGCGGAGTACCTGATCGATGCCCAGGGCCAGGTCCGACACTCCCAGTTCGGCGAGGGCAACTATCGCGCCGACGAGGCCGCCGTCCGGACGCTGCTGGCCGCTGCCGGCGCCCGGCATCTGCCCGCGCCGATGACCGCGCACGCGACCCTCCCCTCGGCTCAGCTGGCCACGCCCGAGACCTACCTCAGACCCGATCGTGCTCAGAACTTTGCCCAGCCCCCACAGCTCGGAGTCCACTTCTACCCCGGAGTCCGCAACCCGCCGCTGAACACGTTCGGGCTGCACGGGACCTGGCACGTCAGCTCCCAGTCCGCCACTCCGGCCGCTGCAGGCGCATCGATCAGCCTGCGATACCAGGCCGCCGATGTCTACCTCGTGCTGACCTCGGCCGCCAACCGGCCCCGAATCGTCGAGACCGTGCTCGACGGCCACGGGCAGCCCCCGTTCACCGTCCGAGAGCAGCGTCTCTACACGCTCGTGCACAGCCGGGCCGCCGGCCAGCACACGCTGACCGTGCGGATCCCGCCCGGCGTCAGCGCCTTCTCGTTCACGTTCGGCTGATCAGCCGGGCCTGCGCCCGCGCCAGGTCCTGCGGCGTGTTGACGTTCTCGAGCTCGTCGGCGGGGACCTCCGTCAAGCACGCGCCGAGGCCCGCCGCCACGGTGCGCATCGGCGGCAGCGAGTCCCCGGGGCGGTCACGCAGCGCCGACCGCAGCCCCGCCAGCGCGGCCGCCTCCCAGCGCCCGAGCAGCGGTTGCGCGCTGCCGTCATACGCCGCCAACAGCGCCGGCGCCCCCTCAGACGGGCTCGTGGCCAGCCGGCGCAGGGTCTGCGGGGTGATGAACGGCAGGTCAACCGGGCAGACGAGCACGGGGCGGCCCGCCGCGCCCTCCAGTGCCCGGATCAGCCCCACGAGCGGGTGTGACGGTTCGCCCGGCTCAATCCACAGCGCGACCGCACCCAGCGCGGGCAGCGGCGTGCCGGGCTTGGCCACGACCGCTAGGGCCGGCCCGATTCCCGGCTGCCGGCCCGCGACGGACAGGGCAGCGTGCATCGCCGCCAGCGGATGAGCCAGCAGCGGGCGCCCGTCCAGCAGAACCGTGGCCTTGGCACCCCCGAGCCGGCGGCCCCGTCCCCCGGCCAGGATCACTCCCACGGGTTGGCGCATCGCGGCCCGAGCATAGGGACTGCGGCCGGCGTCCTACAATCCTCGCGATGGAGGGTTCCATCGAGGTACGCAGCTGGCTGCGCTGCTACCGCTGCTGGTCACAGAACCTCGAGGTGCAGGTGCATTACGAGGGGATTCACCGGATCGACCCCCAGTCCGGCGAGCGGGGTGAGGTGGTCGACGAGATGCAGGAGGCCGTCGTGCAGTGCCTGGAATGCATGCACGACCAGCCCCACCTCGGCTTCCACAACGGCCGCGTCGAGCCGATCGAGGATCGCTGGGAGAGGATGATCGCGGGGACCCCCTGGGTCGCCTCGTGCACGGTCACCGTCGGCGCCGACGACGTCGAGACCTGCTCGGGCCCCGAGGCCGGTGACGCGCTGTCCTACGCGGCGTTCGGCGACAACGGGACTCGCGAGTTCTTCACCCACGTGCGCTTCCACAAGCACGACGAGGAGAAGATCGTCGTGCACCTGCTGGTCGAGCTCTACTCGCGCTCGGCCGAGGAGGCCACCGAGGTGCTCGAGGAGGCCGCCCGCGGCCTGCTGGCGATCACCTCGTTGGCCGAGGAGTCGCGGCCGCCGGCCTCGACCGGCGGCGATCAGCACTGACCCCGTCGCCGGTTCGCCGGCGACCCCACAGCCGCCAGAGCTCGAGCACGATCAGCGCCAGCGCCACCGGGACCGTGGCCGGCAGCTCGTTGAGCACGAGGAAGAGCAGATCGAACGCGCCCGCGAGCACGAACGTCAGCAGCGCTCCCGATCCGCGTGAACGCCCCTCGCGGGCCAGCACCGCTCCGAGCAGCCCGGCCACGAACAGGTCGCCGTAGCCCATCGAGACCGAGCCGAACAGCTCGGACTGCAGCTGCGGCAACCCGCCGCCGGGACTGGCTGCGGCCAGCGCCGCGTTCGGGGCCTGCAGCAGGTCAGTGAGGACCAGCCAGCTGTCGGCTGCGGCCATGGCCAGGATCCCCAGCTTCAGCCAGCCGGGTGGTGTCACGGTGGCGAGCAGGACCCCGAGGGTCACGCAGCTGAGCGCGGACAGGAGGGTCGCGGCGCCCTCGCCCCAGAGGGTGGTCCGACTCGCCCACGCGAGCGCGAACAGGCCGGCCGCTATCGGCGCCAGCCAGGGGCGCGCGCGGCGCATCGCCCACCCCAGCGCGGCTGTCGCCAGCAGCGGCACCGCGATCAGGGCCAGGTAGGTGATCCCGGTCGCGGTCGCCGACACGTAGCGGATCGCGAAGACGACGCCGATGATCGAGCCGATCGGGATGATCGCCCACGCGGGCCCCGAGAGCCGCCGCAGAATCGCCGGCTCCGGCGACCGCCGCGGCGCGGCCACTACGCCGGCCTGGATCGCCAGCATCACGGCATCGGAGGGGATGAAGGCGAGCGCCACCGCCCCTGAGAGTAGGGCCCGCGGACACCCCGCCCGGCGGCCCGCGGGCGGGCGGCCCGCGGGCGGGCACCTACGGGCGGGCACCTACGGGCGGGCGCCTACCGTCAGGCGCCCAGCTGCGACTCCAGTGCCTCGAGCTGGCCGCGCAGCGCATCCGGGAGCTTGTCGCCGAACTCGGCGTAGTGCTCCTTGATCTGCGGCAGCTGGGCCTTCCAGCCGTCGGTGTCGACCTCGAGCAGGCGGCTCATCGTCTCGTCGGACACGTCAAGGCCGTCGGTGTCGATCGCGCCGACCGGGGGGACGAGCCCGATCGCGGTCTCCTGCGCCTCGGCCTCGCCGGTGACGCGGCCGAACACCCAGGCCAGCACGCGCGAGTTCTCGCCGTAGCCGGGCCACAGGAACGTGCCGTCCTCGTCCTTGCGAAACCAGTTGACGTAGAACACCTTGGGCAGCTGAGCACCTTCGCGCGCGCCGATCGCCAGCCAGTGGGCGAAGTAGTCGCCCATGTGGTAGCCGCAAAAGGGCAGCATCGCCATCGGGTCAAAGCGCAGCTGGCCGACTTGACCGCCTGCGGCCGCGGTGGTCTGCGAGGACATGATCGAGCCCAGGAACACGCCGTGCTCCCAATCGCGGGCCTCGTGCACGAGCGGGACGACGGTCGAGCGCCGACCGCCGAACAGGATCGCCGAGATCGGCACGCCGGCCGGGTCCTCCCACTCGTCGGCCATCGACGGACACCGCGCTGCCGGCACCGCGAAGCGGGCGTTGGGATGGGCCGCCGGGGTGTCTGACTCGGGCGTCCACGGATTGCCGCGCCAGTCGGTCGCGTGTGCGGGCGGCTCGCCGGTCAGCCCCTCCCACCAGACGTCGCCATCGTCGGTCTTGGCGCAGTTGGTGAACACCGTGTCACGGCTGACGGTGTCGATCGCGTTGGGATTGGTGAGCGCTCCGGTACCCGGCGCGACACCGAAGAAGCCCGCCTCGGGGTTGACCGCGTAGAGCTGGCCGTCGTCACCGAACTTCATCCACGCGATGTCGTCGCCGACGGTCTCGACCGTCCAGTCGGGCAGCGTCGGGATCATCATCGCCAGGTTGGTCTTGCCGCAGGCGCTCGGGAAAGCGGCGGCGATGTAGCGGACCTCGCCGGCCGGGGAGGTGAGCTTGAGGATCAGCATGTGCTCGGCCATCCAGCCCTCGTCACGGGCCATGACCGAGGCGATCCGCAGCGCGAAGCACTTCTTGCCCAGCAGCGCGTTGCCGCCGTAGCCTGACCCGAAGGACCAGATCTCGCGGCTCTCGGGGAAATGCACGATGTACTTGTTGTCGGCGTTGCAGGGCCAGGCGACGTCGCTCACCACCGGCTTCCCCGGCGGTGCCGGCTCGCGCTCGGAATCCACCAGCGGCATCCCGACCGAATGCAGGCAGGGCACGAACTCCCCGTCGGTGCCGAGCACGTCCAGCGCCGGCTGACCCATCCGCGTCATGATCCGCATCGAGGCCGCCACGTAGGGTGAGTCCGTCAGCTCGACCCCGATGTGGGCGATCGGCGAGCCCAGCGGACCCATCGAGAACGGCACCACGTACATCGTGCGGCCGCGCATCGAGCCCTCGAACAGGTCGGTGAGCACCTTGCGCATCTCGCTCGGATCACGCCAGTGGTTGGTCGGACCGGCGTCGGCCTCCTCGGCTGAGCAGATGAACGTCCGGTCCTCGACCCGAGCCACGTCGGCCGGATCTGAGAGGGCGAGGTAGGAGTTGGGCCGTTTGGCGTCCGAGAGGCGCTCGAACGTACCCGCGTCGATCAGCGTCTGGGTGAGATGGTCAAATTCCTCAGCCGACCCGTCACACCAGTGGACGTCCTCGGGCTGGGCGAGCTCGGCCACCTCGTCCACCCATTCACGCAGGCGGATGTGCTGGGTTGTCGCTTGGCGCTTCGGTGCGGTATTGGCCATGTTTAGGGCACTCCTTGACGCTGATCGTGTCGACGGGACAGTACCCAAAGGGCCATTTTCGAGACGTTGCCCGGTTATCCGTGCTCTCTGCGCGGAACCAGCACGAGCCGCCTGAACTGGGCCACCAGCGTTCCATCCTGGTTGAGTACGCGCGTGTGAACGCGCACAGTGCCGCGGTCGGGCTTGGACTTGGACTCGCGCACCTCGAGGACCTCGGATTCGCAGAACAGCGTGTCGCCGTGGAACACCGGCGCGGGGTGGCTGAGCTCCTCGGTGGCGAGGTTGGCGATCGCCTTGCCGCTGACGTCCGAGACGCTCATCCCGAGGGCCAGCGAGTAGACCAGCGGTCCGACGACGACATTGCGGCCCTGCTGGGACGCGGCCGCGTAGACGTCATTGAGGTGCAGCGGATGGTGGTTCATGGTTATCAGGCAGAAGAGGTGATCGTCAGACTCGGTCACCGTCTTGGCGGGCCAGTGCTTGTACACGGCGCCGACCTCGAACTCCTCGAGGTAGCGCCCGTAGGGATGCGCGCCGGAGGCCTCGCGTTCAGCCTGGCCGGTCTGGATGTCGGGCATGTTGGAAAGACTCCTGGGTTGGACTCGGGATTGGGTCCCGAGCATGCCATCTCGGGCTCCGGCGTCCCGGCCCCGCAGGTCGCGCACCCTTCCGGTGCCGTTAGCGTTGGGTCACACCCGACCAGGAGAACATGACGTGCGAAACCCTCGCGACTTTGGAAAGCCCCTCGCCATCGGCGCCCCCGCACCGGTGCTCGAGATCCCGTTCAGGCCTTCGCGGATGATCCATTTCCTGGACTTCTCCAACGAGAAGATGGTGGCCAAGGTCCCGGACATCGCCCCGACGGTGGACATCCTGCTCGGCAACCTCGAGGACGCGGTGCCGGTCGACCGCAAGCAGGCCGCCCGGGACGGCCTGGTCCGGGCGGGCAAGGCCCTGGAGCCCGGGCAGACCCAGCTGTGGACGCGCATCAACAGCCTCGAATCTCCGTGGGTGCTCGACGACCTGACGACGCTGGTGGCACAGATCGGAGACCGGCTCGACGTGATCATGGTCCCCAAGGTCGAGGGTGCGTGGGACATCCATTACGTCGACCGGCTGCTGGCCCAGCTCGAGGCCAAGGCCGGTCTCGAGCGCCCGATCCTCGTGCACGCGCTGCTCGAAACCGGGCTCGGCGTGGTCAACCTCGAGGAGATCGCCACCGCCAGCCCGCGCATGCAGGGCATGAGCTTCGGCCCGGCAGACCTGGCCGCGTCGCGGCGGATGAAGACGACCCGGGTCGGCGGTGGGCACCCAGGCTACCGGGTGATCGAGGATCCCGATCCCAACGCTTCCGACGCTCCGCGACCGAGCGCGATGCAGGACCTGTGGCACTACTCGATCGCGCGCATGGTCGACGCCTGCACCTCGGCCGGGATCCTCCCGTTCTATGGCCCCTACGGGGATATCCGCGACGTCGAGGGCTGCGAGACGCAGTTCCGGGCCGCGTTCCTGCTCGGCTGCGTCGGCGCGTGGTCGCTGCACCCCGCGCAGATCGCGATCGCCAAGCGGGTCTTCAGCCCCGATCCGGAGGAAGTGCGATTCGCCAAGCGGGTGCTGGAGGCGATCCCCGACGGGCGCGGCGTGCACATGATCGACGGCAAGATGCAGGACGACGCGACCTGGAAGCAGTGCAAGGTGATGGTCGAGCTGGCCGAGAGCCTGGCCGAACGCGATCCCGAGCTCGCGCAGGCCTACGAGATGGCGCCCGCGAGCGCCTGAGCGGGGCAGGCCCGATAGGCTCCCCCGCCGCTCATGCGTTTCTTTGAATACGAGTCACGGGCAATCGTGGCCAAGGCTGGGATCCCCGTGTCCAAGCACGGTTTTGCCACCACCGCCGATCAGGCGCGCGAGGTCGCCGCCGAGATCGCCCGCCCGGTGGTGATCAAGTCCCAGGTGCTGACCGGCGGGCGGATGAAGGCCGGCGGCGTCCAGTTCGCCGACACCCCCGAGGAGGCCGCCACCCACGCCGAGCACGTGCTCGCGCTGCAGATCAACGGCCACATGCCCCGCGGTGTGCTGGTCGATGCAAAGGCCGACGTCGCCCACGAGTTCTACGCCGGGGTCGTGTGGGACGGGATCCGCAAGCAGCCGGTGATGCTGTTCTCGGACATGGGCGGGATCGACATCGAGGCGGTGGCCGAGCAGCACCCCGACCACGTCGCCCGCGGCCACTTCTCCACGCGCACCCCCTTCTCCGACTGGCAGGCCAAGGCGGTTATCGCCACGCTGGGGATCAGCGGCTCGACGCTCAACCGGCTCACTCCGATCCTGGCCCGGCTGGCGCGGCTGTTTCTCACCTATGACATGACGCTCGCCGAGATCAATCCCCTCGGGCAGCTGCGGGACGGGTCGATCGTCGCGCTTGACGCCCACATGGACATGGAGAACGAAGCCCGGCCGCGCCAGCAGGCGCTGCTCTCAGAGCTCGGCGTCGGCAACGAGGAGACCCGGCAGGCGCGCGAGGCGACCCCGTTCGAGCTCGCCGGCGAGGCGGTCGACGGCCAGGACCACCGCGGGGTGGCCGGCAACGTTACCGAGTTCGACGGCAACCTCGGGCTCGTCATCGGCGCCGGCGGCGGCTCGCTGACCCTGTTCGACGCGGTCCGCGCTCACGGTGGCGATCCCGCCAACTACTGCGAGATCGGGGGCAACCCGTCGGTCGCCAAGGCGTGCGGCCTGGCCAAGCTGGTGCTCTCCAAGCCCGGCGTGGACAAGATCGCGGTGATGATGTCGATCGTCTCCAACACCCGCGTGGACATCGTCGCCCGCGGTGTGATCAAGGCCTGCCTGGAGCTCGGCCACGACCCTGCGGAGAAGATCGCCATCTTCCGCATCCCCGGCGCCTGGGAGGACGAGGGCTTCAAGATCCTGGAGAAGTACGGCGTCGAGTACGCCGACCGCAGCGTGTCGCTCAACGAGGCCGCCCGGCGAGCGGTCGAGAAGATCCAGGGAGCCGCATGAGCATCCTCGTCAACGCCGACACGACCTTCATCGTCCAGGGCATCACCGGCCGCGAGGCGGTCAACCTGACCCGCGAGTGCCTGGACTACGGCGCGGGCGCCAAGATCGTCGGTGGCGTCACACCCGGCCGGCTGGGTCGCGACGTGCACGGGGTGCCGGTGTTCGACACTGTCGCGCAGGCGGTCGAGCATCACGGCGCGCCGATCGATGGCTCGGTCGTCACCGTCCCCCCCGCGTTCAGCAAGGACGCGGTGCTCGAGGCGCTGGAGAACGACGTCAAGCTGATCGTGATCGTCACCGAGCGCATCCCGCGCGGGGATGTCGCCGAGATGGTCGAGCTCGCCGGGCAACGCGACGCCCGCATCATCGGGCCCAACTGCCTGGGGATCATCGTTCCCGACGTGGTCAAGATGGGCGGCATCGGCGGCCCGGCCAAGGACGCGGCCAAGTCCTACCGCCCCGGCTCGGTCGGGGTGCTGTCGCGCTCGGGCGGGATGACGACCGAGATGTCCTCCACCCTCAGCGCCGCGGGCCTGGGGCAGTCAACGGCCGTTTCGATCGGCGGTGACGCGATCATCGGCTCGAGCTACGCGGAGCTGATGCCGCTGTTCGAGGCCGACACCGCCACCGAGGCGATCGTTATCTACACCGAGCCGGGCGGCCGGATGGAGGCCGAGCTGGCGCGGTGGGTGACCGACAATGACTCGCGCCTGCCGATCGTCGCCTTCATGGCGGGCCGGTTCATGGACGAGATGCCGGGCATGAGCTTCGGCCACGCCGGCACGATCGTCGAGGGCAAGGAGGACACCGCGACCGAGAAGATCGCCCGCCTGGCCTCCGCCGGAATCGTCGTCGCCGAGCGCATCGAGGACATCCCCGAGCTCGTCAAGGAGCGGATCTGATGCCCGGAACCTTCATCGACGTCACCGTCGAGGACTCGGTCGCTCGCGACCCCGAAGCGGCGCGCAAGCTGGCCGAGGTCTGCCCGGTGGACATCTTCGCCGCCGGGCCCGAGGGCCTGTCGATCGTGCCGGAGAACCTGGACGAGTGTGTACTGTGCGAGTTGTGCATCCGCCAGGCGCCGGCCGGCACCGTCACCGTGCACAAGCTGTACTCGGGCGAGACACTGCCGGGCGCCTGAGGTCTCCCGGGCGAGACACTGCCGGGCGCCTGAGGTCTCCCCCGGGGCCGATCACCCTCAGCCGGCGAAGCGCTTGCGCTCGACCGCGGTCAGCGGCTTGTAGGCGTCCGCGCGGGGTCCGCGGTGAAACGCCGGCAGGCCGGGGGAGCCAGCGGGGACGCCGGCGTCGCGCAGGATCGCGGTGATCGGCCGATACCAGGTCGTGACCGGGATCTCGGCGACGACCCGGACGACCGTCGGGCGCTGGGCGCGCGGCAGGATGGCCAGCGTGGCGCTGAGCTCGGAGGCCTCGAGCTCGTGATCCGGGCGCAGCGTCACCGCGGCGACCGCGACCTCGCGGCCACGCCGGTCCGCGACGCCGTAGGCGACGGCGAGGTCCACCGCGGGCAGGTCCCCGAGCGCGCTGCGGATCGGAGCCGTGAACGCCGGACCCGCAAGAGTGCGGATCAGCTCGCGTACGTTGTCCAGGCGGAAGTAGTCACCGTCGGGGTCGCAGACGAACAGGTCACCGGTGGACAGCCACGCGTCGTCGCGCGCGAACACGCCGCGCAGCGCGATCGTCGACGTGCCGGTGGTCTCGCGCGAGCGCGCGAGCAGCATCCCGGGCTCGCCCTGCGGTGAGCGCACCACGAAGCCGTCGTCGCCGAGCACGAGCTGCTCGGATGCGAAGTCATAGGCGGCCAGGGCGACCTCAGGGCTGCCCGGCAACGGGCGCCCCATCGCGCCCGGCTTGGCGTCGCGCACGTTGACGAGGATCGCCCCGGTCTCGGCCGAAGCGTAAAACTCGAGTACGCGGGCGGGGGCAAAGCGCTCCTGCACCCGCTGCCAGAGCCCGCGCGGCATCCCCGAGCCGATGAACAGCCGCACCGGGTGATGGCGTTCACCCGGCTGCGGCGGCGCGGCAACCAGGTCGTGCAGCATCGTCCAGGTGTAGGAGGCGACGGTGACGCCGTAGCGGCGGACCTCCTGCCAGTAGGTGTCGGGCGCAAAGCGGGTCGCCATCGCCAGCCGCGCCCCGCCGGCCACCGCGCCGCCGACGCTCATCATCAGCCCGGACGGGTGATACAGCGGGGTGACGCTGTAGACGGTGTCGGCTTCGGTCAGCGCCGCGGCCGAGGCCGTCCCGAAAGCGGAGGTGACCCAGCGGCCGTTGGTGATCCGGCTCATCCGGATGCCCTCGCCCGATCCCGTGAAGACGATGAAGGCCAGGTCCGCAGCGCGGCCCGGGTTGGCGCGATACCAGCGCGGCAACGTGACGCGGGCAGGGTCGATCTGCTCCATGTCGGTGGCGAGCGGGACGCCAAGCTCCCGCGGACCCCCGCCGCCCCCGAGCACGAACGTGTCGACCGTCCCCAGATCCGTCGCCAGCGAGGCCCGTTCGGGGTCGGCGATGACCCGTCCGGCCTGCCCGAGCGCCGCCTCCCGGGCCAGGTCGCCATCGGGGCGCAGCAGCACCGAGACCGCCCCGAGCCGGTTGAGCGCGGCGACCAGGGTCAGCGCGCTCGGGCGCGCCCCCATCAACACGCCGACGTGCTCGCCCTGGCGCACCCCGATCGCGATCAACCCGCGGACGACGTTGTCGATTCGCTCGTCGATCTCCCGCGCGCTGTGGGCGCGATCCTCGAACAGGAAGAAGACGTCATCGGACGCGCGGCGCACACGCTCGGTGATGAGCAGCCCGAGCGAGATCCGGGTGCTCGGCTGCACCTGCTCCAGGCGCGCCAGCCGGGGCAGCTGCCCCGCCGCTTCGCGAGTCAGCTCCCGCATCCCGCGGGCGGCGCGGCGGGTCGCGCCGGTCATCGAGCGGGCGATGCCGCTGCTGACCGCGCCCGCCAGCTCGACGCCGTAGCCGACCCGGTTACTGATCCGGGGCGAGAGCTCGGCGGTGAGATCGTCGGGAATCTCGCTCAGGCCATCGGGCTGCTCACCCTCACCGTCGCGCCAGCGAACCCATCCGGCCACGGTCGGCCAGGTGATCTGGTTGGCGGTCGACCCGACGACGAGGCCGAAATGCCCCGCCTCGAGCGCGAGCTCGTGGATGTCGGCACGGGGCGCGGCCAACCTGATCGCCCGGACCCCGGCGGCGGGGGCGATCTCGTCCACGGCTCCGAGCACCGACAGGATCGGGCTGTCGATGTCGGCCAGCGTGAGCAGCCGGTCATCCACGACGAAGCCACCCTCGAGCATGCGGTTGTGGTTGATGAACTGCTGCAGGAAGTCGGCCATCGCCGGGCCCGGCCACGCCACCCAGCCATCGGCCTCCAGAAAGCGGCGCTGACCCTCGCGGGGCAGCAGCGCGTCGCGATCGTGCAGCTGAAGCAGGAAATCGAGCCGGCTGCGCGCTGACTTGACGGGATCCAGCGCTCGGAAGGCGGTCCGGCTGGCCCACGCAGGCAGCGCTCCACCCCTGAGGATCCGATTGGTGATCACGCCCGCGAGACCGCTGGCGAACTGCTCGGGAATCCCGAACGGCATTCCCAGCCGGGTGTCGACCGGGCTGCCGAAGGTGATCAGCGATGACAGGGACTTGCCGCGGCGGTAGGCCGCCGTCTGGTAGACGAACATCCCGCCCTGCGAGTACCCGGCCAGGTGCACGTCTCGCCCGGTCGCGCGATGCACACGGTCCACGGCATCGGAGACCGCGATCACGTGGTCGGCGAGGGTGCGCTGCATACCGCCCTCCTCGCGCTCGGGCGCCCCGAAGTCGACCACCCAGGGGTCGGCGCCGTGGTCGCGCAGAATCGTCACCGCGCTCGTCGCCGGGCACACGTCGTAGATCTCCGCGGCGAGCATCAGCGGTGGCACCAGCAGGGTCGCCGGTCCGGCGCTCGGAGCCCTCCCGTTCTGAGCGGCGTCCGCGTCGTTCTGATCGGCGTCCGCGTAGTAGTGACGCAGCCGGTAGACGCGGTGCTCGGCAGCGACCGTGTACGGCGAGGGCTGCTCGTCGGTGGCCAGGCCGCCGAAGCGCGCCACCTCGAGCGCGTTCTGCGCCGCGGCGCCGAGCCGGCCGACCGGGCCGGTGATGGTCTTGGACAGCCGAGCCATGGTGCGGGCACATCATCCCCGATCGCAGGCTCGTGCACTATTGTCCGCCCTTCGCGGATGAGCGCTTTGAACCTGGAGACGGTGGAGCTGGAGCGGGTGGGCCGGGTGGCCCGCATCGTGCTCAACCGTCCCGAGGCGCTCAACGCATGGACCAGGCAACTCGGGCACGAGGCACTGGGGGCGCTCGATGAGGCCGCCGATGATCTCGAGGTGCGCGCGATCGTCCTCACCGGCGCGGGCCGCGCCTTCTCCTCCGGCGCTGACCTCAAGGCCGGCGGCGAGCTCAACGACAATGGCCGCCCCGATGTCCTGACCCCGCTGCGAGAGGTCTACAACCCGCTCATCCTGCGCGTGCGCACGATCCCCAAGCCGGTGATCGCCGCCGTCAACGGGCCCGCCGTCGGAATCGGCTGCTCGCTCGCCCTGGCCGCCGATCTCGTGCTCGCTGCCCGCTCGGCCTACTTCCTGCTCGCGTTCGTCAACATCGGACTCGGCCTCGACGGCGGCGCCTCCCAGCTGCTCACCGCCCGCGTGGGCCATGCGCGCTCCTTCGAGATGGCCTACCTCGGCGAGCGCATCTCCGCCGAACGGGCGCAGGCGTGGAACCTGATCAACGAGGTCGTCGACGACGAGACGCTGGCCGACCGGGCGCTAGAGCTCAGCCAGCGGCTGGCCTCCGGGCCTCCCGGTTCCTACGCGACGATCAAGCGCACGATCAACGACGGTGCCTACTCCGGCTTCGCGGAGCTGCTCGACCTCGAGGCGGTCCTCCAGCAGGAGCGCGCCGAGTCTGAGGACTTCGTCGAGGGCGTCCTTGCCTTCATGCAGAAGCGCCCGGCCAAGTTCGGCGGTCGCTGAGGACCGATGAACCTCGCGCAGACCCTCCTCGACAGCGCCGAGCGCGACCCCGAGCACGTCGCCGTCAAGCTCGATCACGCCGAGCTGAGCTATCAGATGCTCGCCGGGGCGAGCGCCCACCTCGCCGGTCTGCTCGCCGAGCATGGCTTTGAGCGCGGGGACCGCGTCGGCGTCATGCTCCCCAACGTCCCGTATTTTCCGATCGTCTACTACGGCGTGCTGCGGGCCGGCGGCGTCGTCGTGCCGATGAACGTCCTGCTCAAGAAGCGCGAGGTGACGTTCTACCTAAAGGACTCCGGCGCCAAGCTGCTGTTCGCCTGGCACGGGTTTGCCGAGGATGCCCAGGCGGGCGCGGAGGCGGCTGGCGCCGAGTGCATCCTGGTCGATCCCGAGGGCTTCCAGGACCTGCTTGGGGCCGCCACCCCCAACCCGGACGTCGCCGCGGCCGCCGAGGACGACACGGCCGTCATCCTCTACACCTCCGGGACGACGGGCACGCCCAAGGGCGCCGAGCTGACCCACGCCAACCTGGTCCGCAACGCGGAGGTGTCCCGGGGGCTGTTCGGCCTCGGCACCGACGCTGTCGTCCTCGGCGCGCTGCCGCTGTTTCACTCCTTCGGTCAGACCTGCGGCATGAACGCGACGCTCGGCGGCGGTGGGACGCTCAGCCTGATCCCCCGCTTTGATCCCGGCAAGGCCCTGGAGATCATCGCCCGCGACAAGGTCAACGTCTTCCAGGGCGTGCCAACCATGTACGGAGCGATGCTGCACCATCCCGGTCACGAGGAGGCCGACACATCGTCACTGACGCTCTGTGCCTCCGGCGGCTCGGCAATGCCGGTCGAGCTGATGCGCGGCTTCGAGGAGGCGTTCGGCTGCCAGGTGCTCGAGGGCTACGGACTCTCGGAGAGCTCGCCGGTGGCCTCCTTCAACCATCCCGACCGCGAGCGCAAGCCGGGCTCGATCGGCACCCCGATCGCCGGCGTGGAGATGAAGGTCGTCGACGATGACGGCGCCGACGTCGCCCAGGGTGAGGTCGGCGAGATCGTGATCCGCGGCCACAACGTGATGAAGGGCTACTGGGAGCGCGAGGACGCGACCGCCGAGACGGTCCGCGACGGGTGGCTGCACACCGGGGACATGGGCCAGATCGACGAGGACGGCTACTTCTTCATCGTAGACCGCAAGAAGGACCTGATCATCCGCGGCGGCTACAACGTCTACCCGCGGGAGATCGAGGAGATTCTCTACGAGCATCCCGCGGTCCGTGAGGCGGCGGTGATCGGCGTGCCCCACGACGAGTACGGCGAGGAGATCGGCGCCGCCGTCGCGCTCAAGGACGGTGAGTCGGTCAGCGAGAGCGAGCTGCGCGACTTCGTCAAGGAGCAGGTCGCCGCCTACAAGTACCCGCGGCAGGTGTGGTTCGTCGATGACCTGCCCAAGGGCCCGACGGGCAAGATCCTCAAGCGAGAGATCAGCCGCCCCGACACCGGCGGGTGAGCGACGCGGTCACCGTGCGTCCGGCGGCCGGCTCCGACGTCGCTCAGATCCACGCCTTCATCGTCGAGCTGGCCGAGTACGAGCACGCCCGTGACCAGGTGGTCGGGACGCCCGATCTGCTGGCCGAAGCGCTGTTCGGTGAGAACCCCGCCGCCGAGGCCCTGATCGCCGAGGTCGGTGACGAGCCGGCCGGCTTCGCGCTCTTTCACGCCACCTTCTCGAGCTGGGAATGCCGGGCCGGCGTGTGGCTGGAGGATCTGTACGTCTCCCCCGCGCACCGGCGGGCCGGGGTCGGCGGCGTCCTGCTCGCCCGGCTGGCTTCGATCGCGATCGAGCGCGGCTGCCCGCGGCTGGAGTGGAACGCCCTTGACTGGAACGATCCCGCGTTGGGCTTCTACGCCGGGATCGGCGCCGAGCGCCTGTCGGAGTGGGAGCTTCACCGCCTCAGCGGCGAAGCGCTCCGGCGTGTTGCGGGCTGACGACGGGCCCGCATAGAAAAGCCCCACCGAGGCGGGGCTTTTCCGTAGCAGGCCTGTAAGCCGGATCTTGTCGAGAGCAGTCATCCATCTGAGCGGCCTACCCGGACCTTGGCGGGTCACCTGCAAACGGTCCTGCTTGGCCTAGCATCGGGTGGGGTTTACCGGGCCGCCGCGTCACCGCGACGCCGGTGCGCTCTTACCGCACCATTTCACCCTTACCGGCCTGGGGCTCTGCAGCGGCTCCAGGCTTAGGCGGTGTCTTTTCTGTGGCACTTTCCCGCGGGTTTCCCCGGGTCGGCGTTACCGACCACCCTGCCCTGTGATGTCCGGACTTTCCTCGAAGGCGAACCTCCGCGACTGCTCAGCCTGCCTGGCGGACGATAGCGCCACGATCGAAGACGGGGGCGACAGCCCGGCGACGCCGGCCCGCTCAGTTCAGCGTCGTCTGACAGCCCGAGCAGCGACCGCCGATCGGCCGCGCGTGCGCACCGTACTCCGGCGCCATCTGCTCCCCGCACACCGGGCAGGCGACCGGACGGTGGGCGGCGAGTCCCTCCCACGCCTCGGACAGCACCTGATCCAAGGTGGGCTCGCCGCCCAGACCGTCCGGAAGGCACGGGGCAGGACACGACTCGCCGCGGCGGCGGGCGGACCGCCGCGTGTAGGCGAGCGCGCTCACGAGATGTTCCTCATCAGGCCGACCACGCGCCCGAGCACCCGCACGTCGCGGCTGCGGATCGGCTCCATGGTCGCGTTCTCGGGCTGCAGCCGGACGTGATCGGACTCCTGGAAAAAGCGCTTGACCGTGGCCTCCTCACCCACCAGCGCGACCACGATGTCCCCGTCGTTGGCCGTCTCCTGGGGGCGGACCACGACGAGGTCCCCTTCGAGGATCCCGATGTCCTTCATCGACTCCCCGCGGACGCGCAGCAGGTACTCCCCGTCCTCGCCGCCGGCGAACGCCGGGGTCTGGATGTACTCCTCGATGTTCTCCTCGGCGAGCACCGGCTGGCCGGCCGCGACCTGACCGACGAGCGGCAGGCCGGGGTTCACGAAACCGCGGACGCCGGCGGCGGCCCGGTCGAGCATCTCGATCGCGCGGGGCTTGGTGGGATCGCGGCGCAACAGCCCGATCCGCTCAAGGTTGGCCAGGTGCGCGTGAACCGTCGAGGAGGAGGCCAGACCGACCGCCTTGCCGATGTCGCGCACCGTGGGCGGATAACCGTACTTGGCCGAGTACCGCTTGATGAAGTCAAAGATCTCCTGCTGGCGCTTGGTCAGGTCCATGGGATCACTCCTTGGGAGACGGGGCCGCCGTGGGCCTTGCATCGAACATGTGTTCGTGAATCTAGCGCTGCCGACGGACGGACACGCCGCAAAGCACCTCCAGCCCGTGCCGGCCGAGCCCCCCGGCGCCACCTCGCGCACGGACCCCGAAGCTATACTGACCGCCCACGCGCCTGTGGCGGAATTGGTAGACGCGCAAGGTTGAGGGCCTTGTGGACCGATTGGTCCGTGGAAGTTCGAGTCTTCTCGGGCGCACTGGTAAAGGCCCCGTACGTGCGGGGAGCGCTCAGTCGGTCTGCGCGACCGGCTGGCGCAAGGCCGGGGGGCTTCGGGTCGCCGCGGCGGCAGGAATCCGCCCATCTTCGGATTCAGACCCTGAAAAGCGTCGCGCGCTTTCCGGACCGTCCGGTAAGGCCGTACAATCATGTACGGTGAATCCGTTCAACTACCAAGGCCCGGTGGCGCCGAAGGCGCTGATCAATCGGCGCGTCGAGCTCGACGCGCTCCAGCGCGCGGCCGCTGATCGCGTAGCGATTCGACTCGCGGCCCCTCGGCGCTTTGGCAGGACCAGTCTTCTAGACGCCCACATCGCCACGATGCGAGCCGTCGGGCATCGAGCGGTGCGCATCGATCTGTCGAAGGTGGCTAACGTCGGGGACGTGGCGGCGCGCGTAGCGGAGGGCTTCAGCGTGCTCCCGGCCGATCCGCGTAGGAGCGTTCAGCGCTGGGCAGCGCGGCTCGGCGTGACGGCGAAGCTCGCCGGCGTGCAGCTCTCGATCGCTCCAAGTGCCGCACGACCGGGAGCCGATGAGGCACGCGCCGCGCTGCTGGAACTCCTCGACGTCCCGTTGGGCCTCCACGAGGCCGACGGCGGGGTGACGCTCGTGTGTCTGGATGAGTTCCAGGACCTGCTAGTCGCCGACGACGCACTCGACGGTCTCTTTCGTTCAGTGATCCAACACCACGCAGCGGCAGCTGCGTACGTCTTCGCCGGCAGCCACCCGTCGCTGATGAGAGCCCTGTTCTCCGAGCGGGAACGACCGTTCTACGGCCAGGCGAGACCGCTGGAATTGCCGCCCCTCCCCGTTGACGAGGCAGCGCGCGACATCGAAGTCCTGCTGAGTGCCGACAGTCTGGATGCAGGGGGCGCAGTCGACGAGCTGCTCGCGTTCACCGGCGGACACCCGCAGCGCACCGTCCTGCTAGCCCACCACGTATACAACCTGCTCGACCAGCCCGGCCAACCCGAGGACCTCGCGACGGCCGCCATCGACCTCGCGCTCGCCGAGACCCGCGATGCCCATCAGGCGGTCTGGGATGGGCTCGGCCGAGTCGAGCGAATCGTGCTGCTGGCACTTGCCGACGGCCAAGCGCCAACCGGCAGCCGGGTCGCGGATGAACACCGAATCGCTCGCAGCACACTGCAAGACGCACTCGAACGACTGCTCGCCGACGAGCGCAATGTCCGACGTGACGGCCAGCATCGACCCTTCGTGCTCGACCCTCTCTTCGGAGAATGGCTGAGACGCCGCTGAGCAGGGTTCCGCACCGGGAGCGCGGGGTGACGTCTTCAGCGCCTCTGATCATGGTCGTCGAGGTCACGTTTCTCTCCAGCTACCGAGCCGTCCCCACCCGCGTGGCAACATCGAGAGCATGACGACGCCGGACTCGATGGCTGCCTCGTCGGATCGCCGGGACGCACGCACCCACGCCGCGGCGCGAGCCGAGGTCCTCGCGAGCGATGGAGCGAGGAGCCTCGGGGAGAACCTGGAGCAGGCCGACGCGCTCATTCGCGCTGCGTTTAAGCTAGCGGGCGGGTTCTCAGCCCACGGCTCGTGACAGCTCCACTTGACCCAGGCGAACTGCTTCGGCAACTACACGTGGCGGGCGTGGAGCACGTTCTCATCGGCGGCCTGGCCGTGAACGCGCATGGTGTCATCCGATCCACCAGGGACGTCGACATCTGTCCGTCGCCTGATCCCGCGAACCTAGCCCGACTCGCCGATCTGCTCCGGCTCTGGGGCGTGCGACAACTCGGCGTCGGAGAAGACGGGTTCGAAGCGGACGAGCTCCCATTCGATCCAGCCCGAGCCGAAGATCTCGCCAAGGGCGGGAACTTTCGCCTCGAGACCCCTCTTGGGGTGCTCGACCTCATGCAATGGGTCCCCGGGATCGATCCCGACGGCGCGTATCCGACCCTCGCGGCGGATGCGCGCACGGCCGCCGCGTTCGGGATCGAGATCCAAGTCTGCTCGCTCGCTGCGCTGCGCACGATGAAGCGCGCCGCCGGTCGACCGCAGGATCTGCAGGACCTCGCGGATCTCGACGCGGCCCACCCGCATCGCCCGTAGTGCTCGACCTCTGGCACGGTTGACCGAATACCCCGGGCGGGTATAGTGGGGCAACATGGATACGGTGCTCGACTATCTGGTGCAGGGACTCACGCAGTCCCTGCTCATGGCCTACGAGGTGTGGTGGGCGCTGGTGCTCGGCTTCGCGATCTCCGCGATCATCCAGGCCTGGGTCCCGCGCCAGAGGATCGAGGACGCCCTATCGGGCAGCGGACCACGTCCCGTCGGCCTCGCCACCGGTCTGGGCGCCGCCTCATCCTCCTGCTCCTATGCGGCGATCGCGATCGCCAAGTCGCTGTTTCAAAAGGGCGCGTCGGCCGCATCAGCGCTTGCGTTTCAGTTCGCCTCCACCAACCTCGTCTGGGAGCTCGGGCTGGTTCTCTGGGTGCTGATCGGCTGGCAGTTCACCCTCGCGGAGTACGTCGGCGGAATCGTGATGATCGTGCTGATGACCGCCCTGCTGCGCCTGTTCGTCTCTCCCCAGCTCGAACAGGCCGCTCGCCGTCACGCCCGGGAAGCGGCCACCGGCCACCAGCACCACATGGCGGCGTCTGAGCAACTGACCTGGCGCCAGCGGCTCACCCGCGCCGACGCGTGGTCTGATGTCGCGCACAACTTCCGCGGTGACTGGCAGATGCTCTACAAGGAGATCACCACCGGCTTCCTGCTGGCCGGATTCATCGGCCTGCTCGGTAACGGCTTCTTCAACGCCCTGTTCATCAAGCACGCCGCAGCGGTGCCTCGGGAGATCGAAAACGTCATCCTCGGGCCGATCGTCGCCGTCCTGAGCTTCGTCTGCTCGGTCGGCAACGTACCCCTCGCCGCCGTCCTGTGGTCCGGCGGGATCTCCTTCGCAGGCGCCGTCGCATTCCTGTTCGCCGACCTGATCGTCCTACCGATCATCATCGCCTACCGCAAGTACTACGGCACCACGTTCGCACTGCGGATCACCGCGCTGATGTTCGTCACCATCGTCCTCGCCGCCCTGATCATCGACGCGCTGTTCGGCGGCCTCGGGCTGATCCCGGCCGGCCCCCGGCCCAGCCGCGGAGACATCTTCGGGCAGGTCCGGCTCGACTACAAGCTCGCGCTGAACATCCTCGGTGTGATCATCTTCGCCGCGCTGATGTACATGACCGTGCGACGCGGCGTCACCGACCCGATCTGCGGCATGAAAGTCGACCGTGCCAAGGCCGTGCGAAAAGATGTCGCCGGACACGTCCACTACTTCTGCTCAGAACACTGCCTGCACGCCTTCGAGAGCACTGCGCCCGCCAACGCCCACGGCAGTCCTCCAGCCACTCCCTCGGCTCGCGCCCACGAGCAAGGCGCCGGCAGCCAGCCGCTGACGGTCGCCGAGCTGGAGCGCTGGGTGCTGTTCGGCGCCAGCTGGTCCGTCGTCGAGCTCTCCGCCGAGCACGTGCTCGTCCAGCTGTGCAGCTGCACGGGCGAGCCGGTCGAGCGCCGCGAGACACGGGATCTGAGCGTGATCGCATACGTGCGCGACGCCAGCGACGCCAACGGCGCCGCGGCCGAACCGGCATCGCCCCAGGCCTGATCCGGATCAGGCTCTGGGTTCGTATAGACACCATGCCCGCAATCCGCATCAGACTCCCCGTTTTCGCCGTCTCGCTCGTGCTCAGCGTCTCGCTGGCCGCCTGCGGGTCGAGCGCGACCAGCAGCTCGCACACCGCCACCAGCAGCGCCTCCCCCAGCAGCACCGCCCAGGCCGGCGGCTCTGCGCCCGCGCACAGCACCAGCGTGGAGATCAAGAGCTACGCCTTTCACCCGGCCACCATCACCGTGGCCACCGGCGCCAAGGTCACCTTCACCAATCACGATCAGACCGCTCATACGGCGACCAGCACCCAGGCCGGCGTTTTTGACACCGGCACGCTCGCGCCGGGCGCCGGCAAGACCGTGACGTTCACCAAGCCCGGCACCTACACGTACTACTGCCAGTTCCACGCCTTCATGAAGGCGACGGTCACGGTCCGCTAGGGCTGCCCGGGCCGGAGCTCAGCCCGCCGCCAGCAGCGCGTCTGAGACCTCCCCGGTCACCACGGGGATAGCTCGGACGTCCTCGTCGGTGGTCCGATGGTTGACCAGACATGCCCGCAGCCACGTACGCCCATCCGCCATCGCCGGGGCGACCAGCAACCGGCCGTCGCGCGCGAGCGCGCGGGCCAATTGCCGGTTGTGCTCCTCCTCGGCCGCCCCGTCACCCCACGCGCGGCGAAAGCAGACCACGGACAGGGGCGGCTCGGTGAGCAGCTCGAAGCGCTCGTCGGCGGTGACCAGCCGCGCGAGCAGCCGGGCTTCGGCGAGGTTGCGCTCGACCGCCGCTCGGATCGCGTCGGCGCCGTGCACGACGAACGCAAGCCACAGCTTGAGCGCGCTCAGCGGTCGCGAGTACTCCAGGGTGCGATCAACCGCATGCAGCTGCTCGCCGTGGGGGATGTAGTCCTCCTGGTGGGAGAACGCTCGCTCCAGCGGCGCCACGTCGTGGACGAGCAACACGCTGCATGACTTGGGTACGTAGAGCCACTTGTGCGCGTCGACGGTCGCCGAATCGGCCCGGGCCAAACCGGCGAACCGCTCCCGGGCGCCGCGCGCCTGCGCCGCGGGCAGGCCGTAGGCGCCGTCCACGTGCAGCCACACGTCGCGCGGGGCGCAGATGTCGGCGAGCGCATCGAGGTCGTCGACGGCGCCAGTCAGCGTCGTGCCGCCGGTCGCCACCACGGCGATCGGGACCACGCCGTCGCGACGGTCGGCGTCGATCGCCTCCGCACAGGCGGACACGTTCATCCTGCGGGTGCCATCGATCGGCAATGCGCGGACGTTGTCGGCGCCGATCCCGAGCACCTCGGCGGCGCGGCGCACCGAGTGATGCGCCTCGGCCGAGCAGTACAGCGCCATCCGCCTCCCCTCGGTGCCGCGCCGGCGCACGCCGGGAATCGCGCGCTCGCGAGCAGCGGTCAGCGCGGTCAGGTTGGAGATCGTGCCGCCGGCCGCGAACAGCCCGGTGGCGTCTCGATCAAAGCCGGTGAACTCCCCGACCCAGCGGATCGTCTGCGCCTCCAGCTGATCGGCGGCGCCCGCGCTGACCGCGACGTTGACGTCATGAGAGGCCATCAGCGCATCGGCCAGCACGCCGATCTCCAGCCCCGAGGAGCCGATGTAGGCGAAGTAGCGCGGTCGCGATTGAGAGAGTGAGACGTCGAGCACCGCGGCGGCGTCGTCGAGCGCCCGGGACGGATCCGAGGGCGGTCCGGGCAGCCCGCGGCTCAACAGCTCGTGGTGGCGCGCGGTCGGCAACGGCTGATCGGGCCGCGCGTGGTCAAAGCTCTGCCAGGCGCTGAGCACGAGCTGCGCGGCGTAGTCGAGCACCTGCTCGCGGCCAGGCAGCGGGAGCGAGGGACCGAGGCCCGGGCCGTGGCTAGAAGGCTCAGCGCCGGCGGCCATGTGGCTCAACTCCGTTCACCGACGAGAGGCTACCCCGGCACGGGACCGGACCGGACCGGACCGGACCGGGCCGGGGACTAGTCAGGCCGGCGCGCCTCGTCGAGCAGGCGCTCGAAGCCGGGGGCCTCGAACTCGGCCACCGAGCGCTGGTACTTCTCCATCCCCCACGCCCAGAAGTCGAAGTCGATCTTCGAGACGCCGTCCTGGATCGATGCCCACAGGGTCCACCCGTATTTGGACATCAGCCCCCACAGCCGCGCCCGCGCGATCTTGTGGCGCAGCCGGCGGCCGTAGTACGCGGTGACCAGCTGCTCGAGCTGGACCGGCGAGAGGTTGGATTCACTCCACACGTTGCCGAGCTCGAAGCAGGCGTCGTTGTTGCCCGAATACTCGTAATCGATGAGCCGAAAACCGGCCTCGGTGAGGATGAAGTTGCCGGCCAGCAGGTCGTTGTTGCACGGCACCGTTCCCTCATCGCGGACCGCGAAGGCGTCGCGGATGGCTGCGACCTGGGGGGCGAACTGCTCGTAGCGGTCGGGCAGCCGGAAGCCGCGGGCCCGGACGATCTCCAGGTAGCCGGGCTGGATCACGAACATGTCAAAGTCATCGCGGAACGGCTGCGCGGAGTGCAGCCAGCGGCAGGCGGCGGCAATCCGCTCGACGTGACCGTCGTCGCGGAGATTCTCGGCGGTCATCGCTCGACCCTCGATGAACTCGAAGACCATCGTGTTGCGCTCGGGCAGGTAGGCGAGAACCCGCGGGCCGACCCCGACCGACGCCGCGCGCCGGGCGTTCTCGTACTCGTTGTCGCGGTCGATCGCCAGCAGGCCGGTGTCGCTGCTATAGCGGCGGACCACGTAGGAACCGCCGGGGGTGCGCACCCGATGATTGAGGTTGGTCAGGCCGCCGGGGAGCTCGCTCACGTCCGCGTGGCCGGCGAGGCACGGGACCGTCGCCAGCACCTCCTGCAGTGAGGCCATCTCCCCCATCGCTATCGGGCAAGATACCGTCGGTCAGCCAAGCGGAGCGTGAGGATGCAGTGCAGGGTCGTGATCATCGGCGGCGGCATCGCCGGCACCAGCGTCGCCTACCACCTCGCCCGCGCAGGCTGGGATGACGTCCTGCTGCTCGACAAGCGCGAGCTGACCAGCGGCTCGACCCACCACGCTGCCGGCCTGGTCACCCAGTTCAACCCGTCGGCGACGATGATGCGCTTTCGCCGCCACAGCGTCGCCCTGTACCGCGAGCTGGGGGTCTTCTCGGAGGTCGGCAGTGTCCGCATCGCCTCCAGCCACGAGAGCCTGCTCGAGCTGCGCCGGACCGTCAGCCGCGTGCGGGCCAACGGGCTGGCCGCCGAGCTGATCTCCGCCGAGGAGGTCGTCGGCCGCCTGCCGGGCGCGACCGGCGACGGCATCCAGGGCGGCGTGTGGATGCCCGGCGACGGCTGGGTCGACCCCCACATCACCACCTACGCGGTCGCCGACGCCGCCCGCATGCTCGGGGTCAGGGTCGCCACCCACACCCGGGTGAGCGCGATCGAGCTCGACGCGCGGCGGGCCGTCCGCGCGGTGATCTGCGCCGGCGAGCGGATCGAAACCGAGCACGTCGTCAACGCGGCCGGGATCTGGGCGCCCCAGGTGGCCGCGATGGTCGGCGCGTTCGCCCCCTCTGTCCCCGTCGATCACCAACACGTTTCGATGGCGGAGGTGCCCGGGCACACGTTTCCGCGCGACATGCCGTGCTTTCGCGATCCGGACCATCTCGTCTACGGAAAGGCCGAGGCCGGTGGCCTGCTGATCGGTGGCTATGAGCCGGATCCGCCCGCCCGGTGGGTCGACGGTGTGCCGTGGGAGCACGGCGCCAGTCCGGTGGAGTCAGACATGGACCGCTTCGCGCCCCTGCTGGAGGGAGCGATCGCCCGCTTCCCGCCGTTGGAGGAGTCCGGGGTCATCCGCCTGCTCTGCCACCCCGACGCGATGACCCCCGACGGCAACCCGCTGCTCGGGCCGATGCCGGGGGTGCCGGGCTTCTGGATCGCCGCCGGACTGTCGCTCAACGGGTTCGGCGCCGCCGGCGGCCTGGGCAAGAGCCTGGCCGAGTGGATCACCGGCGGCGAGACCGAGTACGACCTCTCCGCCTACCGGCCATGGCGGTTCGGGCGCACATACCGCGACCCGGCGCTCGCCTCCGAGGCCGCGCGCGAGGCCTACCGCTACTACTACCGCCAGCGCTATCCGCTCGACACCAGCACGGCCGGTCGCGGCCGGCGCCTGAGCCCCCTGCACGGCCGATTGGAGAAGCTCGGGGCGGTGTTCGGGACCAAGCACGGTTGGGAGCGGGCCGACTACTTCCAGCCCGGCCGGCCGTGGCGGCGTGCGAGCGAGGACCAGCGCGCTTTCGGCTGGACTGCGCCTCCCTACCTGCCCCAGCTGGCCGCCGAGCACGCCGCCTTTCGCGAGCGGGCGGCAATCATCGACCTCACCTCGTTCGGCAAGATCGCGGTGTCGGGACCCGGCGCGCTGGCCCTGCTCGAGCGCGTGTGCGACAACGACGTGGACCGCCCGGTCGGGCGGGTCGTCTACACCCAGTTCCTCGATCGCCGCGGCGGGATCGTCGCCGACCTGACCGTCACCCGGCTGGCGCCGGAGGACTTCCGCCTCATCACCGGCGCCGGCGCGCTGGACTCCGACCTCGGCTGGCTGCGCCTGCACCAGGAGACCGCCGACGGCCCGGTGCAGATTCGTGACGTCTCCGACGAGTATGCGGTGATCGGCATCTGGGGCCCGCGGGCGCGCGACATCCTCGAGACGGTCACCGACGATGACGTCTCAGACACCGCCCTGCCCTTCGCCACCGCGCGCGAGATCGCGATCGGCGGCGCGGGCGTGCTGGCTCAGCGGATCACCTTCGTCGGTGAGCTCGGCTTCGAGCTCTACGTCGCTCCCGAGTGGGCAGTTCAGGTGTGGGACCGGCTGATGGCGGCTGGGGCTCCCCACGGAATCGCCCCCGGGGGATATCGCGTGCTCGAATCGCTGCGGATCGAGAAGGGCTACCGCTACTTCGGAACCGACCTGACCGCTGCTGACACGCCCGACGAGGGCGGCGTCGGCTTCTGCGCCCCACCCGGCCGTACAGGCTTCATCGGCGCCGACGCCCTCGCGCGCGCCCGCGATCACGGTCCGCGCCACCGCGTGCGCATGCTGCTGGTCGGCTCTGAGCCCTACCACTGCCTGTACGGCGGCGAGGCCGTCCGCGACGGCGACGTGGTGATCGGGCAGGTGCGCAGCGCCGCCCCCGCTTTCACGATCGGGCGGATGGCCGCCATCGCCGCGCTGCCGCCGGAGCTCGCCCCGGGTGACCGCGTCACCGTCGAGGTGCTCGGCGAGCCGATCGCCGCCGAGGTCGCGCCCGACGTCCTCTATGACCCCGAGGATGTCCGCATCCGCGAGTCGCCGCGGTCGCGATCGAGCACCCGGTCGGAATCCGGGTCATAGAGCGGCTCGCGCGCAACCTCCGCGCCGACCCACCGCCCGAAGACCGCGACCTCAACCCGCGTCCCAACCGGCACCTCCGCGGCGAGATGGGCGTAGGCGATGCTCGCGCCCACGCGGTGTCCCTGGCCGCCGGAGGTCACCCGCCCGCGGGGTACCCCGTGCACTCGCACGGGCTCGTTGCCCAGGCAGACCGCGCGCAGCTCATCCAGGACCAGACAGCGCAACCGGGACGCGGGGCCGCCGGCCTCACGCTGGGCCAACAGTGCGTCGCGACCGATGAAGCCTCCCGGCTTGTCGATCCGCACCGCGAAGCCCAGCCCGACCTCGTCCGGGGTGGTCACCGGCGTGATGTCGGAGCCCCATACGCGATAGCCCTTCTCCAGGCGCAGGCTGTCGATCGCCCGGTAGCCGCCGGCGCGCAGACCGTGCTCACGGCCGGCCGCCCACACCGTGTCCCACAGCGCGCGGCCGAACTCAGGCGAGCAGTACAGCTCCCAGCCGAGCTCGCCGACGAAGGTGATGCGCTGCGCGAACACCGGGACCGGCCCGACGGTGATCGACCGCGCGCGCAGGAACGGAAAGGCCTGGTTGGAGAGGTCGTCATCGGTCAACGGCGCAAGGATGTCCCGGGCGGCCGGTCCCCACAGGCAGAAGCAGGCATGGGCGCCGGTCACGTCCTCGGCGGTGACCGAGCCGTCGGTGGGCAGGTGGGCACGAATCCACGCGAGGTCCCGGGTGCCGAAGGCGGTGCCGGTGACCAGCCGGAAGCGGTCGGGCGCCAGGCGGGTGACGGTCAGGTCGGCCTCGATCCCACCGCGGGGATTGAGCAGCTGGGTGTAGACGGCCGTCCCGGGTGCCCGGTCGAGCTCGTTGGCGCACAGCCGGCCGAGCGCGGCCGCGGCGCCTTCCCCGTGGACCTCGAGCTTGGCGAACGAGCTCTGATCAAACAGCGCCGCGGTGTCGCGGGCGGCCAGGCTCTCGGCTGCGATCGCCGGCGACCAGAAGCGGCCCGCCCAGCCCTCGGGGCGCAGGGATTCGTCGCCGGCGGCCGCATTGACCTCGAACCAGTTGGCTCGCTCCCAGCCGCTCTTCTCCCCGAATGCCGCCTTCAGCTCGCGCAGGCGGCCGTAGGCCGGGGAGATGCGCAACGGCCGGCCCGCCTCGCGCTCCTCGTGGGGATAGACGATGTCGTAATAGCGCGAGTACGCGTCCAGGGCCTTGACCCGCGCGTACGGGCGGCTGCGCAGGTGGCGGCCGAAGCGGCGCAGGTCCATGGTGGCGATGTCCCACTCGGGCTGGCCGTCGACGATCCACTCGGCCATCACCTTGCCGATCCCGCCCGCCCCGGCGAGCCCGTGCACGCAGAATCCGGCCGCGACCCAGAAGCCGCCGACCTCCGTCTCCCCGAGGATGAACTCGCCGTCGGGGGTGAACGCCTCAGGCCCGTTGACGACCTTGGCCGGCACGGCCTCGCGCAGCGCCGGAACCCGCTTCTGGGCCCCCGCCCAGGATTCGGCAAAGCGCCCGGGGTCGGGCTCGAACAGCGTGCGGGCCTCGGCCAGCGGTGTCTCTGAGTCCCAGGTGACCGGCTCGCGCGCGTAACCGCCGACGAGCAGCCCCCCGGCCTCGGGCCGGAAGTAGACGATGTGATCCGGGTCACGGACGGTGGGCACCTCCCCCACCGGCGGATCCAGCGGCTCAGTGACCACGTACTGATGGCGCATGGGGACGATCGGCACCGACGTCCCGGCCATCCCCGCAACGACCCCCGCGGCTGCCCCGGCGGCGTTGACCACGGTCTCGGTGACGATCATCCCCCGGTCGGTATGCACAGCCGCGATCCGGCCGGAATCGAGCTCGAACCCGGTCACCCGCGCGTGGGGGTGAAACGTCACGCCGTTGGCCCGCGCCCCGGCCGCCAGGGCCTCAGTCAGCAGCGCCGGATCCAGGTAGCCGTCGGCGGGCAGCCACGCGGCCGCGAGCACGTCATCGACGGCGAGCAGCGGCAGGCGCTCCTGGGCCTGCGCGGGGGTGATGAGCTCCATCTCCAGGCCGAAGGTCGTCGCCGAGCCGGCCAGGCGGTCGAGCTCCTGGACGCGCTCGGGTGTGCAGGCGACCCGCAGGCTGCCGACGCCGCGCCAGCCCGGGTCGCGGCCCGTCTGCGCACGCAGCTCGGCGTACAGCTCGCTGGAGTACATGATCATCCGCGTCTGCCCGATCGTCGAGCGCAGCTGGCCCACGAAGCCGGCCGAGTGCCAGGTCGTCCCCTCGGTGAGATCGTGCTGGTCGAGCACGATGACATCGCGCCAGCCGAGCCGGGCGAGGTGGTAGGCGATGCTCGCGCCCCCGACGCCGGCTCCGACGATCACACAGCGGGCAGAGCCCGGCAGCTCGCTGCGCTCAGCCTGACCGTTCACGAGCGGAGGTATAGACCATAGCCCGATGGAAGTCCGGCCGTCGGGGCCGGGACGCCGACGTCAGATACCGCGCTGGACCGTGTCGAGCAGTTGCTCGGTGATCTCTGCGCGCACGTCGTCGGGCAGTTCGCGCAAGGGACCCTCGATCAGCAGCATGCTCAACCCGTGGACTGCCGACCAGGCGGCGAAGTCGGCCCCGGCCCGCCGCAGCGGCGTCAACCCACCGGCCGCGACGAGCCCGTCGAGCTGGATTCCCAGCAGCGTGAACGGGCCGGGCCGCACGGCCGGCGGCTCGCTCTGGGCCCCCGAGCTCGGATAGAGCATGCTGATCGGCACCGAGAAGGCGGTCCGGAACAGCCCCGGCTCGGTGACGGCGAAGCGGATGTAGGCGCGGCCGGTCGCCCGCAGCCGCGCGAACGCCGCCTCCGGACTGCGGTCGGTCGGGTCGACCTCGGCCACGAGCGTCTCCATCAGCTCGGCGAGGCGATTCATGCAGCGATCGCACACCGCGGTCAGGAAGGCATCACGGTTGGGGAAGTGACGGTAGGCCGGTGCGGGCACCCGTGACCTGCAGTGGATCGTCGACGGATACAACCTCGCCTTCGCCGCCCTCGTGCTTGCCGCCGGCAGCCTCGGCGACCGCTACGGGCGCCGCCCGGCGCTGATCGCGGGGCTGCTCGGCTTCGCCGTCGCCAGCGCAGCCGGGGCCCTCTGCACGAACCCGACTGAGCTGATCGGCGCCCGCGTGGCCATGGGCGCCTGCGCCGCGCTCATCTTCCCTACCACGCTCTCCGTGATCACCAACACCTATACCGAACGCTCCGAGCGAGCCAAGGCGGTCGGGGTGTGGGGAGCGGTGACCGGGCTCGGGGTGGCGATCGGCCCGGTCACCGGCGGCCTGCTACTGACGGGCTTCAGCTGGCCGAGTGTGTTCGTCGCCCTCGTCCCGGTGGCCGTGCTCGCCGCCGTGGCCGTGTGGCGGATCGTTCCCGAGTCCCGCGATCCCGCCGCCCCGCGGGTGGACCGGCCCGGGCTGGTTACCGCGAGCCTCGCCATCGGCGTGCTCGTCTACACGATCATCGAGGCGCCTGGCTGGGGCTGGGGCTCGCCGCGCAGCGTGGCCGGCCTCGCGATCGCGCTCGGCGCCGGCGTGATCTTCGTGGCCATCGAACGCCGTACGCGCGACCCGATGCTCGATGTCTCCCTGTTCGCAGAACGGGCGTTCTCAGCCGCCAGCGGGGCGGTCACCGTGGCCTTCTTCGCCCTCTTCGGGTTCATCTTCCTCATTACCCAGTACATGCAGTTCGTCCGCGGCTACGGGCCGCTCTCCACGGGCGCGCGGATCCTGCCCGTCGCGCTCAGCATCGGCATAGCCTCGGTCCTCGGGGCCAACCTGGCCGCGCGGCTCGGGACCCGGGTGATCGTCATCACCGGGCTCCTGCTCCTCGGCGGAGCCTTTCTGTGGATCTCCCAGGCCGGGACGCAGATCCCATACCCAGTGATCGCCCTGCAGATGATCGTCATGGGCACCGGCCTAGGCCTGACCACCGCACCCGCGACCGAGTCGATCCTCAGCGTTCTCCCGCCGGCCAAGGCCGGGGTCGGCTCGGCGATCAACGACGCCACCCGCGAGGCCGGCGGCACGCTCGGGGTGGCGATCATCGGCAGCGTCTACACGTCCCTGTACGCCGCCCAGCTCCTCCACGGCGCCGCCCGCCACCTCCCGGTCCATCTCCTGCAGGTCACGCAGGGGTCGGTCGGCGCCGGCTACGCGGTCGCCGGGCGGGTACCCGGATCGGTCCACCGCGCGGTCCTGCACTCGGTCACGAGCTCGTTCATGACCGGGCTGCACGCGGGCTGCTTCGTCGCCGCCGCGGTCTGCGTGCTGGGCGCGCTCGGCTCCGGTTTCCTGCCCGGTCGCAGCCAGGGCGCACCGCTGCCCGCTGCCGTCGCCTCGGTCCCGGCGGGCTGACTGGGGGCCCCACCGTGCACTCCGTGGGCACGAGATCAATCGAGCGCGATAACGCGAACGGCGGCCCCGGAGGGACCGCCGCTGGTGCGTTGGCTGTGTCCGCGGAGGGGCAGCCCGCGGTCGGCTTCCTGCTCTGAGCTTGCGCTAGCCGACGACGAGGTCGACCTGACGCCAGGCCGAAGGACCGGTGCTCGGCGCCAGCAGCTCGGCGTCGTGGACAACCGTGCCGGGGGTCAGTCGGCGGTCGTGCAGGCGGTCTGGCCGTCGGCACTGTCGCCCTGATCGCCCTGGTCGTTCTGGTCGCCCTGGTCGTTCTGACCGGCCTGATCCGCCTGATCCGCCTGGTCGCCCTGGTCGTTCTGGTCGGCCTGATCCTGACCGCCACTCGGACCCTCGTCGCTGCTGCTTTGCGTGCTCGCGGAGTTCTGGTCGCCACCGCCGTCGCTGCTCACGTTCGACTGCGTCGTGCTCGATTCGCTCGTGTCGGTCGTATCGGTGGAGGACTGGCTGGAGGCCGACTCGCAGCTCGCGTCGTCGCTCGTGGTCGAACCCGTGGTGGTACCGGTGCTACCGGGGCCGCTCGAGTCCGCCGCCGTGATGTGGCGCAGATGGGTGCGGACCTGATGCTGGCGCTTGGTGTGATGCCGCGCGTGGCCGTGGGCGAGCGCGGTCGCCGGCACGATGGCCAGTAGCGCGGCGCCCAGGAGGGCGATGAACCAGTTCTTGCGCATCGGGATGCTAACTCCTCTCCGCTCGTCCGGTGGCGGCCGAGCGTTGATCAGTGGTCGGTGGCAAGAGAAGAGCCGGCCGGCGGCGAAAGGTCACGCGAACCGGTCGAAGTCGTGCTCGTCGCCGCCATCTGACCCCCATCGGCACCCGCGGCGGAACCTGGAGCCGCGCTCGCCGATCCTCCACCATTGTTCGAGCCGCCGTCACCGGAGCCTCCACCGGCATCTGACGCTGTGGTCGCGGTCGGCGTCGAGATGCCCGGCCCGGTTGTCATCGTCGTGGCGCCGCTCTCCGAGCCCGACCCGCCGCCGCCCGAGCT
>JAABUZ0100000806.1_pt1 | contig 69411 bp, 60 predicted proteins | sample 5562091 | NCBI WGS metagenome assembly JAABUZ01 (sample SAMN12813069, study PRJNA571459) | rock metagenome | isolation source: Antarctica rocks | place: Antarctica: Victoria Land, Linnaeus Terrace sud | collected 2015-12-21 | reverse complement strand
TCACCACCCACTCTTCCGCATACACCGCGCCAACCTTGCCTCGGTCCCTCCTCGCCACCCTTTATTGAACAGATACGCGAAGGCGGACTCCCCGCGTGGTTCCACGGGAATGGCATGCTTTTCATCCTCGGTGGTGCCGCGTAGGGGCGTGGATACTGCGGTGAAAAAGAACATCGCCGTTTGGTAGATTAAGGGGTGCAGACTGCGGTCAGCACCAAAGTACGGCCGACTTCGGTCGGTGCGTTCACTGGTCTTCGGGCTCATTAGGGTTGGTGGTCCTGTCGCCGGATGAAGAGGGAGGACGCGGTCATTTTCATCCTCGGTGGTGGCCAACAGGGCCGTGGATACTGCGGTCGGGTGGATCGTCTATGGCAGTTTTCATCCTCGATAGTGGCATGTTGGGCCGTGGTTACTGCTCCTGGCCCCGCGTTGGTAAAGCGCCTCGCTCCGGGACCCATCACCAGGCATACGACCACTGCTGTCGTCCCGGTGGAGAAGACATGTGCTTACCGGCGTCCTTGCCTATGACGACACATCGAAGCGCGCTACGTTCGCACCGACCGCCATATCCATAGCCTTCGGGCCACCGCCGAGGGATGAAAAGCATGCCATTCCCATGGAACCACGCAGGGAGTCCGCGAAGGCAGACTTTGCCGGGTCAGGCGCGACTTCAGTCGCTGGCCGTGCCCGACCACCGAAACGTGGCATTATCAACCAACCGCCGATACCTATTTTCAGGGCAGTCGGAGGCTTATTCAACCAAGCAACGGTGGCGACTCCTGCTCGTCGGATCAACTGCACTTTGGCATCCTGCTGGCGCAGGCCGGCTTCCCGCAGATGAACGCTGGTGAGAACCTGGCCATCAACAACCAGAGTGCCGACAAAGCAGCCGGCGCCACGAATGACCAGTGGCTCGCCAGCCCGCACCACCGCCCCCAGATCGTCAACCCCACCTACAATGTCACGGGGATGGGCGTCGTCTGCTGCATCAGCGTGAAGATGCCCAACGGTCAGACCGCCAACAATGTTCGCCTCGTTACCCAGATCTTCGCGCAGTACTCCCCACAGATGCTTGCCAGCCTGTCTGGCGCCGCCCCCGCCTCGGCGGCTCCGGCTGCCGTTGCTCCTGCTGCCACTGGTCCCTGCCAGTACATCCTGGGCTTCAAGTCGCTGCACGACCTGGATGTCTCTGACACGGGAGATTGCACCGAGAACCAGGCCTTCGCCGCCAATGGCGATGCCCAGCAGCACACGAGCGCCGGACTGATGGCCTGGCGCAAGGCCGACAACTGGACCGCCTTCACCAACGGCTACTGGATGTGGATCAATGGCCCGAATGGTCTGGCCAAGCGCCTCAACACCGAGCGCTTCACCTGGGAAGCCAATCCCGATGGCCTGCCCATCGCCTCATAACCCACCCCGATCCACTGGGCCCGGCGCACCATGCGTCGGGCCCTTTTTTGTGTCCGGTGACGGTACAGACAGCTCCTTGGGGACAGGTGAGGTGATGTCCTACGACCGTGAACATGCACGGCAGCAGGTGGATCAGGGCGGGACGAGCCCAGTGGGAACAGGCGAGGCAAGGCACAACCGATGGGGAAGGCACCGGGAACGGTCGCCGGGTCGAACTCGGCGATGCACGATATCGGCAAGTTGCTACCCGGCCGCGGCGTCTGCGGTATCATGCTCAACATGACGGAGTACGAGCAATAAACGGAGGCGTCGCACATGGCAACCGCGCTGGGATTCGCACTCCATCTTCTGGAACTCGGTCTCGTCCTTGGTGCAGTAGCAGTGGTGGCCTTTCTGACGCTGATCCAGCGTGGCCAGGTAGGGAGCCGCCGTGTGAACTCATTCGGGCCGATGCTGGGTCTTGTGGCGGTGGTGGGTCTGGTTATCGGCCTTCTCGCCGGCCAGGGACTGCTCGCCGTCCTTGCCGCTGCGGGTCTGGTGGTGGGGGTTGCCGTTGGCGGAGGCGCCGCCACCCTCCTCCTCGGACGTATGCTCCCGCCTGCCTGAGCGCCTCTGCCACCACAGGGGGAACGTTGTGACGTAGGCAGGCATCTATCGATTTTCTGTACTCCACTGATGTGCTGTCCCAGGCACCCGGCGCTTGATACATGGCAAGGCGATGCCTCGTGCCGGCGCAGTCATCGAAGCAGTGCGAGTTTCCTACCCGGTGCGCGGGATATAGAGTGCTTGAGAGTGCTACCATCGGGTATGTCCATCGTCTGGATCGTGGTCGCACCCGCTTTTCGTATGAGCGCCGGACGGTTCGTCGCGCTAGCTACTGGGGAAAGAGAAACCATTGAAGTACGGAACAGTACCGGGGCTGGATAAGCCCGTCTCGAAACTGGTGCTCGGCTCGGTCGTCTTCGGCACGGAGACGAAAGAGAAGCTGCACACTACGTTCGACCTGCTCGATGCCTTCATCGCGATGGGCGGGAGCATTGTCGACACGGCCAATACGTACGGTGGTGGTGAAAGTGAGCGCGCACTTGGCGCCTGGCTCACCGAGCGAGGCAATCGTTCGCAGGTGCTCGTGCTCACCAAGGGGGCACACCCGAAGCGGGGTGCGCCGCGCCGTGTCACGCCACAGGACATCAACGCGGATATGGAAGAGAGCCTGGGTCGGCTCCACACCGACTATGTGGATCTCTACCTCCTCCACCGTGACGACCCCGAACTGCCGGTCGGCCCTATCGTGGAGTGCCTGAACGAGCACGCCTCCGCCGGGCGCATACGGGCATTCGGCGGCTCCAACTGGTCGGTGAGGCGCATCGACCAGGCGAATGCATACGCGACGGCGCACGGCCTGCGTGGCTTCTCCGCCAGCAGTCCCAACCTGAGTCTGGCGGTGCCGAAAGAACCGAGGTGGCCCGGCTGCCTGGCCGTGGACGCCGAGACGCTGGCGTGGCACCGTACTCATCAGTTTCCTTTGTTCTCGTGGTCATCGCAGGCAGGTGGATTTTTCACCGGTCGCTTCACGCCAGAAGACCAGAGCGACAAGGAGATGGTTCGCACCTACTATACGGAGGGGAACTGGGAACGCTTTCGCCGTGCTCGGGAACTCGCCAAGAAAAAGGGGTGCGACGCGCTCCAGATCGCGCTGGCATTCGTGCTGAACCAGCCCTTCCCCGCCTTCCCGCTGATTGGACCCGCCACGGTTGACGAACTGAAGAGCAGTGCCGCGGCGCTCGACATCACGCTCACGGCTGAAGAACTGGCCTACCTTGACCTCGGGGAGCGCGAGTAGGGGGAAGGTGCCGACCGCGGTCGGCGCGGCCACTGGGTTACCGGTCCATCGGCGTTGGTGACGGTGGGGTGAGAGGGGTACGAACGCTGCCAGGAAAAAGGAATCGCCGGTTTGTAGACCGGGGGGTGCAGACTGCAGTCCGCACCTTCTCCCCCGGCACGACGCACACCTACCCTCATCACCACAACTTCTGGCGCGCTGCGAACGCACCGACCGCAGTCGGGGGCACTTTGGTGCGGACCACAATCCGCACCTTCCAATCAACCAACCTGGGACCACTCATTTTTTCCGAGCAGCGAGCTTGTCCACACGGTGACAGCCCCATTTGGTCATTCTCGGTGGTCAAGGGGACCATACGAACAAGATGTACGAACACGAGTAAGGAGTTCATATGCCAGCGGAACACGATAGTCGCCTCGACGAGGCGGTAGATGCCCGGCTCGATGCGTCACTGGCGGAACTAACGCGGCTGTGCCGTCAACCGAGCGTCGCGGCGCAGAACCTCGGAATGGCCGAGACCGCGGCGATGGTCGCGGAGATGCTGCACGCACGCGGTCTGGACGTGCGGGTCATGCCCCTGCCTGTCGGTCACCCCGTGGTGTACGCTGAGGCAAAGGGCAGGGCCGACCGGACGCTGCTGTTTTACAACCACTATGACGTCCAGCCAGCCGAGCCATTTGACCTGTGGGAGTCTCCGCCGTTCGAACCGACGCTCCGCGATGGCAAGATGTATGCCCGTGGCATCAGCGATGACAAAGGGCACATCATCGCCCGGCTAGCCGCACTCGACGCCATTCGTGACGTTCATGGCGAGTTCCCCTGCAACATCAAGTTCGTCATCGAAGGGGAAGAGGAGATCGGCAGCGTCCACCTCCCGGCCTTTGTGGAAGCCAACCGGGAACTGCTCCGCGCCGACGCCTGCATCTGGGAGACGGGTGGCGTCAACGAACACGACCAGCCCATGCTCTACCTCGGCATGCGCGGCATCTGTTATGTCCAGTTGAACGTGCGGAGTATCGTCCGCGACGCCCATTCGGGCACCGCCGGGTCAATGCTACCAAACGCGGCGTGGCGGCTGACGTGGGCGCTTGCCAGCCTGAAGTCCACCGACGAGCGCATCCAGATTGCCGGCTTTTACGACGATGTGGTGGAACCGTCCGTACGGGATATGGAGATGCTGGCTGCTCTGCCCGACAATGAGGAGGCGGTTCGCCAGCAGTACGGGGTGACAGGGTTCTTAAACAGCGCCACCGGTGTCGTACGACTGCGCAACAGCGTGTTCAACCCCACCTGTACCATCTGTGGCATCACTACCGGCTATCAGGGATCAGGGTCCAAGACGGTGCTGCCCGCCGAAGCATCGGCAAAGGTTGACTTCCGCCTGGTGCCGCGCCAGGACCCGCGGGATATCTATGACAAGCTTCGGCGTCACCTCGATGCACACGGCTTCAGCGACGTCGAGGCCGAACTGCTGGGACCAGAGCACCCTGCCCGCATCGATCCCGATCATCCGTTTTCGCGTCTGGCCATCGAAACAGCCGAAGAGGTGTATGGTAGGCCAGCTGCGGTCTGGCCGATCATTGGCGGCTCGGGTCCGATGTACCCGTTCGCTGAAGTACTGGGCCTGCCCATCGCCGGTCCCGGCATCTCGTATCCCGATTCGCGGGTTCACGCCCCCAACGAGCACATCCGCATCAGCAACTTCGTCCTCGGCACAAAGCACACCGCACGGCTGATAGATCGCTTTGCCAGGGGGTGAAGTTCTCCGAACCACCAGCAATGATGAACTATGACGACCCACTCCTTCTTTCTGCGGTGATACCGTCACACATCCCTAATTTACCAGCCGGCGATGCACAATTTTCAGAACAGTAGACGCTGGCCCTTATAATAATTATATGTACCAATTCGCGACGACAAGGGCCACGGCGCTGGCAGCAGGAAGGGATCGACATTTATGGCGACGAATCGATTGCGCGCGCTTGAAGCACGCGGCCAGAGTGTCTGGCAGGACAACATTACGCGCGGCCAACTGCAGTCTGGCGGGCTCAAAAAGCTGATCGATGAAGACGGTCTGGGGGGAGTGACCTCCAACCCCTCCATCTTCGAGAAGGCCATCGGCGGCTCCGATGAGTACAACGAGGCCATCGCACAGATGGTGCGCGAGGGCAGGGAGACCAACGATATTCTCGATGCGCTGATTATTGAGGACATCCAACACACCGCCGACGTTCTCCGCCCTGTGTACGACCGGGCGAATGGTCGCGATGGCTTCGTCAGTATCGAGGTCGCGGCGAATCTGGCCCGTGACACGCAGGGTACGATCAGCGAGGCACATCGTCTCTGGAAGGCCGTCGGTCGTCCCAACACGATGATCAAGATCCCTGGCACCGCCGAGGGCGTGGGAGCCGTCAAACAGTGCCTGACCGATGGCTTGAACATCAACATCACGCTCCTGTTCGCAATTGAATCGTATGAGGCGGTGGCCCTGGCGTTCATCGAGGCGCTGGAAGCACGCGTCCAGGCGGGGCAGCCCATCGACCGGATTGCTTCAGTCGCAAGCTTCTTTGTCAGCCGTGTCGATACGGCCGCGGACAAGGCGATTGACGAGAAGTTAAAGAGCGCGGTCGACCCGGCGATGAAGGAGAAGCTCCAGCAGCTCACCGGCAACGTCGCAGTGGCCAATGCCCGCATGGCCTATGCGCGGTTTGAGGAGCTGTTTGGTCCAACCAACGAGCGGTTCCAGAAGCTCGCGGCGAAGGGCGCGCAGGTACAGCGGCCGCTCTGGGCAAGCACCAGCATGAAGAACCCGAAGCGCAGAGACACGCTGTACGTCGAGGAACTGATTGGACCCGATACCGTCAACACGATGCCCCCTGCCACCATCGATGCATTCCGCGATCACGGCGAGGTTCGCGGCGACACGGCCCGGGAAGACCTGGCAGGCGCCCGCAAGTTGGCCCAGACGCTCGGGGACGTTGGCATCAGTCTGGAGGATGTGACAAAGCAACTCGAAGTTGATGGGATCAAGCTCTTCTCCGATGCGTTCGATACCCTCGTGGAGAAAACCACGAAGAAGATCACAGACATCCGTACCCAGGAGAAGCAGCCCGCGGGGCAGCGAGCATAGGTTCCGTACGCGGAGGTATGACGCTCGGCACCCCGGTCATACCTCCGCACGGCGTCTGTTTGTATCACCGGAAAGGTGATCCTTTTCTCATGCCGATGCTTTGCCGTGGGATATGTGTGTGCACCCCGCACCCCTAGACCAGCCAGCAGTGCCTGCAACACGCGAACCGGTCGTCCTTCTACCTCCCGGGTCGGCCGCGTTTCGTAGCAGTGCCCTTGTGTTGTGTGCAGTCGCCTTGTATCTGCGCTGCTTTCGGATAGGTCAGCAAAGTCTCTGGTTCGACGAAGCTGATACTGTCCGGCGCGCAACAGAGCCACTGGCTCAGATGGTGGCATCGACCGCGCAGGATATCCACCCGCCCCTGTACTATGCGTTGCTCCATGTCTGGATTCAGGGTGTGGGCACATCCGAGACATCGGTCCGTCTCCTTTCCGCGGTCTGTAGTACGCTGGCTGTCCCCGTGCTGATGATGTTCACCGCGTACGTCGGTGGCCGACGGGCTGGTGTGATCGCCGGGGCCATTGGTTGCTGTAGTCCGTTCCTGGTGTACTACGGGCAGGAGACGCGCATGTACGCCCTGCTCGCCTTGCTGTCAGTGATCTCCGGGTACGCATTCGTACGCGCTACGGAGCGCTCGCCTCGCTGGTGGTTGCTGTACGTGCTGGTGATGTCGGCGGCACTGTGGACACACCTGTACGCGACGTTGCTCTTTGTCGCGCTCAACGTTTCCTATGCTACCCGCGTGCTGTACGCATGGTGGGTGCAGAAGGGCGGCACAGTTGCGATCACCACGCCATGCGTTGGGCATTCCGTCACACGTCCGAAGTACGCGTTGCTGCTCGCCGGGCATCGACCGTGGCTCGCGGCACAAATCGGAGTCGTTCTCACGTTCAGCCCGTGGATTCCGGTGGCGATGAATCGCGTGGGCGCCTATACCAGTCCCGGTCACGGCACACCGGCGCATCGTATTGTGGTGGAAACGATGCTCGTCTTCTCACTCGGACACCTCTCAGCAGCTACCGCGATGCCTGCAGTGCTCCTGACCCATATGGGGCGGGACACGGTGGGTTTCCTGCTGGTGCTGCCATTTCTCATCACGCTCGCCCTCGGGCTGCTCGGTGTGTGGCAGCAAAAATGGGCAGTTCTCCCGTGCTGGTTCTTCCTTCCGCTGCTGGGTATTATCGCCATCTCATTTGGAAAACGTGACTTCCTGGCCCGCTACCTTATGGAGGCCTATCCGGCATTTCTGATCCTTATCGCGCTCGGTCTCTCCGGATGTTTTCAGTATCGAAAAACACGGGCCGCCGGATACTTTTTCACGGTGGCTGTCCTGTCCACGTCGGCACTGGTCACATGGAGGATGTACAGTGCCCCTGATTTCGCCCGGGACGACAATCGGCGGGCGGTGCAGCTAGTTGCACAAGCGGCACTGCCGGGTGCGGTGGTGGTGCTGGATGCCGATTTTGCGTCGGCATTTGAGTACTATGCCCACGGCAAGTGGCCGATTATCAATCTTCCCGACTCCATCCCGGCTGATCCCTCCAGGACGTCAGACGCGCTTCGTTCCTTCACCAGCGGTGCATCGCAGGTCTGGCTGATCCTCTGGCACGACTACTACGCAGACCCCACGGGTATCGTCTGGTCCTGGCTACGCAACAACTGGTTCGCATCAGATTATGTCAATGTTCTCGGTGGATTGAAGGTGCTGCAGTTCGATAGTGCGCCCGTGGATACGATGCAGGTGCGGGATGCCGTGTTTGGCGGCCTCGTGCAACTTGTACAGTATCACGTGAGCACCCACCGTGAGTCCGATGGACACGAGACGCTTCAGGTTGACCTTTACTGGCGCTGCGTCACGCGTCCACGCATCGATTATTCTGTTGCGCTGCATCTGGTGGATGGAGCAGGCCTGCCGTATGGCAGTGCCGACCAGCAGCCCGCAGCGGGCCATCTGCCTACGACATCCTGGCACGAGGGAAATCAAATCCACACCGTGCAACAGCTACCGCTGCTCCCCTGGACCGCCCCCGGTGACTATCGGCTTCAGGTGGCCATGTACGACCAGACGACGATGACGCCGCTGCCGGCCGGGGGCCCGGCGTCAGACCATCGATCTCTCTTCCTACCAGTCGCCCTGGCGTCGAAGGCTCTGGCGGACCCGGGAAGCGCGCCAGGGGGCATTCGGCTTCCTACTGGCGTTGAGCCAGTGGCCGCCACCTTTGATGGCGTCGCGGAGCTCGCTGGCTACAGCGAGGAAATGGCTGCCGACGGCCCCGTCCTGACCCTGTACTGGGAGGCGCGCGGTTCGGCCACCCGTCCGTACAAAGTCTTTGTCCACGCGTTGAATACCGAAGGAGTGGTCCTGGGAACCGGCGACAGCGAACCCGTCAACGGCGCCTCACCCATGACGTCATGGATCGCTGCGGAAAACATCCGCGACCCGCATGGGATTGCGTTGGCGAAGGGCACAACGGTGGTAGCGTACGAAGTTGGCATCTACGATCCGGTATCGGGTCAGCGCATGCTGGCACAGTTGCCGGATGGTCAGCTGCCCGCAGATCGGGCCATACGCCTCTCGGGTCACTCCTGAATGCCGCCGGATACCTCCAGGGACGTCACGCGGACAACCAGAAGGCATACCGTGACATCTGCGCACTGTTCGGTCTGGAACACAACCAGGGACAGGAGCGGCGGCCTCGCAGGTGCGGGACGCACCGGGTGGTAGCGACAGAGGAGCGTACTCCCGTCGTGCCCTCGCCTGCGGTCCGACGTCGGGTGCCAGGGAACAGACGGCTCCTGTATGCCATCCTGGCAGGTTTTTTTCTGATCGCAAGCACGTACAGCCTGGCGGCACCTCTGTGGGAGGCGTCAGACGAGTCCGAGCACTTTCAATACATACGCTACCTCATCGAGCACCACACGCTTCCGACAGAACTGCCGTCGATACAGCCCAACGGCAACACCGAGGCGAACCAGCCGCCACTCTATTACCTCCTGGCGGTGCCCTTTGCCCTCGGTGTTGACTTGAGCGATGCCGACCGTATTCGTTTGAACCCGCATATGGGGTGGAAGAACGCGCCCGATGCAAACGCGAGCGCCGCCCATGTGATCGATGAGGAATGGCCGTACCACGGCGCATTCCTCGCGGCACACCGCGTCCGCATCCTCTCGGCGCTGCTCGGCACGATCACCCTGGCGATCACCTATGCCATAGCCCTCACCTGCACAGCGAGTAGGTCGGTCGCGATCCTCGCGGTTGCTCTGCTTGCCTGCCTGCCAGGTTTTCTGTTCGCATCCGCCACCATCGACAACGATGTCCTCGTCAACAGTCTCGCGTCGGTCCTCCTTTTGATCGCAGCACGCTTCGATGGTAGATCCAACCGCTCCTATGCGGCGCTGTACGGTGTCGTCGCTGCGCTCGCACTGCTGACCAAGCTCGACGCGCTGCCGCCCATCGTCGTCGGCGGTGCGGCCCTCATCCTGCGATCTCGCGCACGCCAGCGGCTCAGCACCGCCCTGTTCGCCGCACTCCCGGCGCTCCCCGCGGTTGCCTTCATCGCCTGGCGATTCCTTCACGGTCAACACAACCTGATTGGAGACCGTGTCGGGTGGCCACCACCCCTTCCTGGCAGCGAGGGCCCGCTCGACTGGTCGATCCCCGTGTCGGTCGTTCGTCACCTATGGGTCTCGTTGATTGGTGTCTTTGGAAGGCAGACGGTCTTTCTCCCGCCCGTGGGGTACGCCATCTACGGCCTGATCCTGGTCATTGGCGTGGCGGGTGCCATGGTTGCTGGACGTGGGCACATGGCACACCGCACTCCTGTCTCCGGATGGAATCTCCTCTGGTGGTGGAGCGCGCTGCCGTTTGCCGCCATCCTGGGGCGATTTATCCTGCTGACAGGCGACCGCACTGGCTACGATAGCAGCCGTTTCGCGTTCACCGCGCTCCCGGCAATCGCCACCGTCGTGGCTTACGGCTGGCGCTACATCACCGACTGGCTGCCGATGATGCGGAGGCTGGCGGCGCCGTCGCTGGCGGCTGGCCTGGTGGCGGCTGCCGCCATTCCCTGGCTCATCATCCGGCCCGCGTATCAGCCCCCCTATCCCGTGGTACGCACCGTGCCCCCTGGCGTTGACCACGTAGCCGGTGGCGCTTTCGGTGGCCCGGAGCGCATGGTGGTGCTGGCCGGTCTCGACCTCCCCGCACACACACTGGAGGCCGGTCAGGGATTATACGTCACCTTCTACTGGCAAGTGGAACAACCGCTGCCAGATGGCACGGTAGAATTTGTCCACCTTGTCAGCGACGACAATCAGTCGCGCTCGATCTTTGACGCCGCGCCGCTGTCGGGGTCGTTGCCGCTCTCGTTCTGGCGGAAAGGAGATGTGGTGATCGACCGCGAGGTCATTACCCTGCCGAAAGATCTCAAGAGCGGGATGTATCGCTTCAACGTTGGTTGGTATAACCCGAAAAATGGGAGCCGTGTCCCTCTCCAGGCTGGCGGCGATGAACTGACCGCCACGACGATCTCGATCACCGTCGCAAGTGCTCCCTGACGAGCCCCCCTTTGTGGACAGCACGGCGTACCCTGGATTGTGTGCATCGATGCCGATGGTCACAGGCGGCTCGTCGGAGTCGCTGGCATGGTCGCACCATCGCGGGCATCGCGAATTACAACTCCCAGCCAGCAAGGCGCGCGGCTACCAGGGCAAGCGCGAGCAGCAGCAACAACACTCCCGCGGCCCGCTCGGCCCATTCCCCGAGGTCGTCGCCCAGTTTGCCGCCGAGCGCCAGACCGAGTTGTGATGCAACCACCGCCTGGAGGCCAATGAACAGCACCACCCAGGCGATGGGCAGCCGGAGCAGTCCAATGGTCACGCCGATGGCCAGTTCGTCTAGACTGATTGCCAGCGCCGCCGCCATCAGTGACCATCCTCGCAAACCGGCTGCACCCGCGGGATGCTCGTTGTCGTCTTCGCGGAGCATCATCACGCCGGCAAGCGCGAGGATTGCGGCGGCAACATACTCACCCACACCGCCGAGCAGACCACCTGCCACCGAACCGAAAGCGTACCCGAGCAAGGGCATCAGTGCCTCGGCCAGAGCAAACGCGGCGACCAGACGCCAGCGCTCGCGTGGGGAAAGTTGCGCGACGCCGAGCGCTACGGAGACCGCGAAGGTATCCAGGCTCAATGGCAGGATCAGCGCGAGCAGCGTCAGCGACATGCAGCGTTCAGTCCCGGAGTTCGAGACGGGAACCGCGCTCCGCCGCGCCCACAGCGCCTGTGCGCTGGAGCAGGTGCCGCACCTCCTCGGCTGTCGTGTGTGGTGGTAACGTCTCCGCCTGCGCCAGTCGCAGCAGCAGTTGCGTGCCCACAGCCGCCGCATGGCGGAGGGCAGATGGTTCGACTTTGTCCACCGTGTCGGCGGTGGTGTGGCCCCATCCGCGTCCCACGAGGCCAGTTCGCCCTGTGGTTGCGCCCACCGTGGCGACAGGAATGCCGAGTGTGGAAAACGGAAAGTGGTCGGACGCGGTGGAGAGCTGTTCGTCCACCTCGACATCCACACCCTGCTGTGCCGCGGCCCGTACCAGCGAGGCGAGATCAGGACTGTTGCCACAGTGGACGCGCAGCCCGCCCGGTGCGCCCGCCACGACGGTATCCAGATTGAGCATACAGGCCATGCTCGACGCCGCGCCGCGATGCAGCCGGACGTATCGCCAAGCGCCGATCAGGCCCATCTCTTCGGAACCAAAGAACAGGAAGCGTACCGTTCGCGCGAACTGCCCGCGATAGGGCGCGAGAACACGGGCTATCTCAAGCACGGAGACGACGCCAGAGCCGTTGTCCGCGGCGGCCTGGGAGATGTCATGGCCGTCGTAGTGCGCTCCCACGACAACAACCCCGCCCTGTTCGCCACGTCCGGGCAGATCGGCAACCAGATTTCTGCTAATCACTTCGGGAAGACGGTGCTCACCCTGAAGACGCACGGTGACGGCTCCCCGGCTCAGCAGGCGTTCAAGCGCCGCGCCCGTTTCGTAGCTGAGGCCACAGCCAGGGATGGGCGCGGCTGCCGCTGATGCGAGACCGCCGGTGACCGCGAGCATGCCGGGGTTTTGGCTAACGTACAGAAAACCGCTCGCCCCCGCCGCTACCGCCCGCAGGTACTTGGCGCGCCGGTGCGAGGAAGCGCGGCCACCCGGTCGCTGGCTTTCGGCGTTGCAGAGGGCGACCATCCCGCGCAACCGATCCCCGACGCGTACATACTCCTCTTCCTCGCCGTCACCCACCGAGACCAGGTTGGCTGTCAGTTCGTGAGGAGGGCTCCCCGGCAGGCCCACTGCATCGAGTGGTCGTTCAACCGGGCTTACCAGCGCCAGTGACGACGGACCGCGTTCCCATCCGAGGTAGTGGAATGGCTCGGCATGGACATGGTCGAGTCCAAGTGCCTGAAGGTGCTGCAGCAGGTAGTCCCCGGCCTGCAATTCTAGAGACGAGCCAGCAAACCGCCCCCCGAACCCATCACACAGGGCGATCAGGTGCTCCATGGCGCGGCTCTGCGTCCAGATGCTGCCAACCGCCTCACGTTCGATCTGTCCGATGTCTGTCATCACGGTCTCTCCTTCCTGGCGTCCGGATATGCGTGCCGGTCACCGTTCATCCGATGACATTGTGGCAGCTTCCAGGGCCGCACACTCCTCGGACGTCAGATGCATGTCGGCAGCTTCCATGTTCTCGTCCAGTTCGGCACTGTGCTCCACACCAGTAATGACCGAGGCCACCTCGGGGTGGGCCAGGATCCACGCAAGCGCGACCTGGCTTGCCGTGCGTCCGTGTGCATGCGCGATATCGACGAGGCGTTGCGATGCCGAGAGATAGGGCTCCACCAGGAGTGGAATTGCTGAGGGGCGGCCATGCTCCGCCCTGGTGACGCTGCCCCGACTTCCCTCGGGGGGATCGTGGTGGGGCCGGTACTGTCCAGACAGTAACCCTCCCGCCATCGGGCTAAACGCAACGGTGCTCAGGCCGAATCGGCGGCAGGCTGGCATCAACTCCTGTTCATCTCGACGGTCGAGCAAATTGTAGAGCGTCTGCACGCAGACGGGCGTAGCCGTGAGGTGGCGTTCCGCCGCCCACAATGCCTCCACGACCTGCCAGCCACGGTAGTCCGACAGGCCAATGGAGCGAACCTTCCCCTGCCTCACCAGGTCATCGAATGCGCGGAGTGTCTGGTCGATCGGCGTGAGTGGGTCCGGGTGGTGCGGGTAGTACAGGTCGATGTAGTCGGTTTCCAGCCGTTTGAGGCTGATCTCGACCTGCCGCAAGATATGGCGACGCGCCAGTCCTCGGTCGGTGGGGCCATCTCCCACCGGTTCGCCGCATTTTGTGGCGAGGACAACGCTGTCACGCCGCCCCCTCAATGCCTGGCCAACAATTTCCTCCACCATCGGTCGCTCTGGAGAGACGCCGGGGTAACTGAAGCGCCGATCGCCATAGGTGTTGGCCGTGTCGATGAAGTTGATCCCGCGGTCGAAGCCATGATGCACCAGGCGGATCGACGCGCCGACAGGCGTCAGGCTCCCATAGAAGGCTGTACCCAGACACATGACCGATACCCGCATGCCGCTGGCGCCCAGCACCCGATACTCCATCCAGTTTCCCTTTCACGCTCCACATCACATATGGCCGTCGCGCGTAACCGTTGCGCGTAACCGTTGCGCGTTAGACGCTCCTGAGAGGCAGGAACCCCGGAGATTGCCAGGGGACGCAACGAAGACCGCTTTCCTGCTCTGCCGCATACGGTGTCATGCCCGGCGTGGCGATCTCCGTCATACACCTGACGGTCTATCTCCGTCATGCCTGCTGGCTGCTCTCTCCACGTCTTCCGCACGATCAGCAATCGAATGCACAACGTCGTGACCGTACCGTTCCAGCAGCGTCCGAATGATCCTCTCTCCGACCGCCTTCTCAACCATAGATCCTGAGAGACTGAACCAGAGCCGCTGCACCAGCCGGCAACCAGCAAGCGTCGCGCCGGGCCATACATCATAGCGAGCCACCGCACACAGTTTGCCCGTAACAACCAGTTCCAGCATGGTGGGAGGTCGCTCGTCGGTCACGGCCATATGATGGGGGAGACGCCAGCCTCCGAGTGCGATCTCCACCTCCCACGAAGGAGGCACGGTTGTCACCGACATCACCCGTAAGTGCGAGGGCAGGCTCCACGGTGGCCCTTCATCGGCAGTCAGGATCGACCACACGGTCGCCACACAGGCCCGAACCAAACGTTCGGAGGAAAAACGCGGTGGTGGTAATGGCAGATCGTCAACACGCGTCGCAAGGATGCGCTGGAGGGATGTCACGCTGGGATCATAGCGAATGTGCAGTGAACTGTCCCGTGCGGGGTCGCCTCCTGCAATCAGCGTGTCTGCACGGTCGAGTGCAGACAGCACGGCCACCAGCGCGGGTCGATCCTCACGGAGCATGGAGAGCTGTACCTCACCGGCGTGTGCGCGTCGCACGGCCACGAGATGTGCAAGGCATGAGGGATGCAAGGTCTCCCAAACGCTGTTCACCGTGTTACCTGGGCATCAAAAAGGAGTGGTTCGCCGCGTACTGGCAACGAACCACTCCTTTTCAGAATGTACTGACGAGGGAGCGCTAGCGCCGCGCCGCCGAGATCGTGCAGTATCCGAGGAGGAACAACAGACCCATTGCCACGATGGGCACCAGAGCGTTTGTCGAACCTTGCTGCGAGAAATAGCCTCCGCCCGTGACGGGCATCGCCGCCGGAGCGGAGTAGCTCGGGGCCGAAACGCTCGCACCCTGGCTGCTGCCGAGATTCGTTGAGGTCGTTGTGCGAGCACCCGAAGTCCCGGCGTTTGTCGTGGCGCCAGACACAGCACCCGTGTTCGCGGCTGGACGTGCGGCCGGCAAGCTCGTTGTGGTCGTGCCAGCATTCGCGGCTGGAGCGGTCGAGGTTGAGCCAGTCGTACGTGCTACCGGCGCCGTGGTGGGCGCGGCAGCGGCGGCTGCCTGCAGCGTCGACCCAATGACAACGTTCAGAGGAGAGGTCGTTGTGAAGGTCTGGCCATTTGGCAACTGGATGACCGAGCCACTCGCGAGGGTGGTGCCCGTGCCAGCGGACGGGAAGCCCGTGGTTCCCGAAGTGGGCGTCACGTTACCGGACGACACGCGAACCGTACACGGAACTGGCATGCCGCTGATGATGATGGAACTCAGCCCGTTTCCACTGGCCGTATTCGTGCCACTGGTCGAGCTACCGCTGCCAGAGCCAGTGGCGCAGATGTTTACCACCGCGCCCGTGGCCGGGATGGGAACGCTGGCAAACGCGCCAACCGTGGCTGTGGCTTTCACGTTTCCAGGAGCCGTCGACACATTTGCGCCGGTGCCAGCGGTGACCGTGGCGATGCCACCCACGTTCGCCTGAGCATTCGTCGATACGGTCGCCACGGGAATCTGGGTTGCGGCGGTGGTGGCGACTCCGGATTGCACTGTTGGTGCGCCACTCGATGATACGGCGGCTCCCACGCCTACGGTGGCAGTCGCCGCAACGCTCGATGACGTCACCACGCTTACGCCAGCCGTGGCGGTAGCCCCGACACTCGTCGCCGACTGCGAGACCTGGCCGCCAACCACGACCGTTGCCACGGCGGATGGAACCACTTGCGGCACGACCGCTGTCGCCACTGGTACGACTGTGGGAACAACTATTTGCCCCAGTTCCTGGCCCATGCCAATGGTTGGTACCAGAAATAGGCCGCAAGTGAGCGCCGCCGCGGGCAGAAATCGGACGGCCCTACGCGCCGCCAGCCCTTTGAATTGAGACAATCCAGATAGCATGAAGTCCCCCTACACCCCAACACAATCGCTGGGTGCGGCATGCATCACCGATCCACCCACGACAAGATACAGTCAATCGCGTCGCAACCGCAACTTTTATGCCGTCTTCTCGCCCTCCTGGCCTCTCTGGATGCAGCATACGAGTATGTGGCGGGTATGCATCGGGACACCGCACACCTGTCCATCCCGGATGACGTTTGGCATAGGGATAGTGAAGCGAACTCCGGGCAGGCGGTCAACGACATCTTTGGCTAGCGTTCGAAGTGCGCCCACTTGCAGCCATGCGAACGCGGGATCGCCGTAGGTAAGGCATCAACGGCGCCTCCACCGAACGATACAAGGGCGCCCTATGTCTCCGTCGTGTGGGGCAAGAAGCGGGCGTGAGGACAGGTGGGGCAGAGGTGCTTGCCACGGATCTGGCGGCGAAGGCGGACCATGGCCTTTCTCCCGCCTGCAGGAGAAAAGCGGGAGAGGGGTCTTCCTCTCCCGCCACCACTGTTTTCAATTTCGCAACCGGCTTCCTGCACCCGTGTGTCAGCCCATGGATGATGTCTGATGTGGCAGACCCGGTGGGATCGCACCACGGCAAGAGGGGCAGACAATGGCAGAAACGGGGCTTGGTTCGCCGCAGGTCGGACAAAGCACCGTCGCACTCGCAACGGTTGCCGCCGCACGTGCTGCCTCGTCGGCTGTGGGTGCCGTCACCGTGGTCGCCGTGGTGACGGTGGTAACCGTCACAGGGGACGACGTCTGCGGCTGCGCCTGCACCGGTGGTGGCAGCGCACCCCGGCACCCGTGGCAAATGATCGCGCCCACAGGGTTTTCCTCGTGACAGCTGGGACATATCACGGTGTTTGATGGAGATTGCTCACGGTTTCCACCAAATAGTGGCATACGTGCCTCCTTACCGTACCAAGCACGCCCGCCAGACCGGGGCGGTACACCCACTCCCTGGACTGAAGCGGACAAACGGCACCATCGCCGTTTGTGGAGGTACCAGAGCATAATCCGTGCCTGCTTGCCCGCAGTACCATGGTTTGGATCTCCGATGGACTGTTATAAAACGGTGCCGTGCCGCGTCCCCACCACGCCGCAGCGGTTCGCTTGGCTTTGGCCGGGCTGCCCAGGAGCGGTTGGTCGTGACCTGACGAGTATCTCCCGCTCGGCCGTGCCGTCATCGCGGTGATATATACTCCCGAGGTTCGAGAGTGAGCCGCGCTTTCGCGGTTGTGACAAAGGACGTCCATGCGGTACGCCATTCGCGGAGTGGGTTGCCTGGTAAGTGCACTCTCGCTGTGGGTTCTCGCCCGCCTACTCCATCCCTCGGCACTGATGGCCGCGCTCCGCGACGCACAGCCGCTGTGGCTCATACCGGCCGTCTTCTTCCTCGCGCTGTTTTTGGTGCTGAACGCGCACCGCTGGCGTTCCTTGCTCAGCCCTGTCTGTCACATACCATCGGTCCGTCTGCTCCGGTGGCAGCTCATTGGCTATCTCGCGAACACGGTCTTGCCCTTGCGTGCAGGAGACCTGTGCCGCGCTCTCCTCGTCGCGAAGGGATCCGCGGCTACCGCGGCCGCAGGGCTGGCCACCATCGTCGTCGAGAAGATCTGTGATGGCGCGACTGTTGTCGGCTTTCTGGTTCTGGGCATTTTGCTCCTCGATGTACCACCGTGGGTCGACTGGATCGCTCGCGTATCGGCCATTGTGTTCTCAGGTGGGGTGATCGTGCTGCTCATTCTTTCCAGTCATCCACCACTGAGCGGCCGTGTTGCTCACGGGCCAATAGGACGGCTTTACGCGCTACTGGCTCCGGCGCTGGCCGTCATTCCCGGTCCTCGAGCCCTCGCGCTGGTCCTCGTTCGTTCCATACTGATGTGGAGCGCATCGATCCTCAATACACTCTGTATCCTCCATGCCGTCGGTATCGATGCCAGTCTCGCTGGCGCCATCCTGATCAACGCGGGACTCGGTCTGGCAACCACGATCCCGGCAGGACCAGCGGCGATCGGCTCATACGAACTGGCCATTGTGGCACTGGTGGGAGTCGTCGGTGTGACGGGGGCGCCAGCCCAACTCGCCGCACTGGCGATGCGTGCGGCGCAGTACGCGCCTCCGGCGCTCGCCGGCGTGTTCGCACTTGCAATCGAGGGGACGAACCTGCGTGATCTCCGCGGCCAGATGTACGACGACAGCGCGTGATCACTTATGTGCGCTGCTCGAACTGCGGGTAGAGTCGGAGGCCGAGTCGGTGGAAGAGAAACTTTCTGGCAACATTGAGCGTCGCGAAGCCGTAGGTCACGCTCCGGCGAAAGTTGACCGAGGACGCCTCCGGAAAGTAGCGCGTCGGCACTGGCACTTCTCCAATGCGGAAGCCCAGCACAACGGCCTGTGCGATCACTTCACTGTCGAACACAAAGTCGTCGGAGTTCAACTGAAATGGGATGGTCTCGAGCAAGCGGCGATTGTACGCACGGTAGCCGGTATGCATTTCCGAGAGGTGGGTGCCAAATATCCGGTTCTCGACGGCCGTCAGAAATCGGTTGCTGACGAACTTCCAGAGCGGCATACCTCCCCGCAATGTTGCTGACGCACCGCCCAGGAGGCGTGAGCCAAGCACCATATCATATGTGCCCGCCGCGATCGGGGCTACGAGCAGCGGTACCCGGCTTGCATCGTACTGATTGTCAGGATGTAACATGACCACAATATCAGCACCATCGCGCAGTGCCTCTGTATAGCACGTCTTCTGGTTGCCCCCGTAGCCCTTGTTCTGGGTATGCACCACGCACTTGAGTCCAAGCTTGCGCGCCACGTCTACGGTGTTGTCTGATGACTCATCATCGACCAGGATGACCTCGGAAAACTGGTCCTTCGGGAGGTCTCCGTATGTTTTTTCCAGTGTCCGCGCCGCGTTGTAGGCCGGCATGACGATAATGACCCTGGGATTGGCGTACACCGTCGCCTGGTCGTCGAACGGCATCGCATTCGTCTCCCTCGTTGTTCGCGTCAATATGATTCGGTCCTCACTCCACTCCCCCTTCACATCAATGTGGACCACGACTTTCCGTCAACGTCTCCATCACGGATGGTGATCCAACAGGTGTTGAAGGATGAAATTGCCCGCTCCACCGCTCCACGCTCACGCTCGTGGCAGAGGCATATCCTCGGGACGCCATACAGCCGGGCCAGGAGCGGCGAGCGCGGGACTGATCATCGGTTGCCGCGGAAGTCCCGGTGGTGCCCAGTAGCCTTCGAGATAGCCAACGCCATCCTTCCAGGCATAGCGTACGTCAAGCGTATGGCGCCCCGCGGTGACCACAACAGCGCCCTTCTGCAATTGTGGGCCAGCACCAGAGCTGATATTTCGAATTGCCACGCGCCCGTCAATGAGAAGGAGGCTGCTGCCAGAAGAATTCAACTCGAAGGTGTAGGTTCCCGCCTCAGGGGCTATGAACTCGCTTACCCACCGCGCACTGAACGGTCGGTGCGGGGTAAGAACGTCGCCAGATGCTCGAAAGCCAAGGTAGCCGTCCACACGGTGCGCAAGCGCTACGGCACCAGGTGATCCCGAGACGTTCCTTTCGCGGAGGGGATCTGTTTCGTCCAAAGGCACCATGTCACCGTGCCAGCTTCGCCCGATGTGGTCATCCCACCAGTACTTCGGCGCGATATGCTCGAGCGGCGCCGCGCCAGCCGCCCATTGAAGATCTACCCGTGCATCCGGCCCAGGGAGCGATGTCGTCAGTTGAAATGCGTGCGGACCGCGTGCGAGGACAACACTGGTGGCAGCTGCCTGACCATTGCCCTGCGTTGATATCGACGTCTCCATACCATCAATCAACAGCCGACTCGCGACGGGCGCCTCCAGTGATAGGCGATACAGACCATAGGCGGGCGCCACCAGCGCTCCTTGCCACGTTGCCTGGGCAGGGTACGCTAGGGGGAGCGCATCAGCCGCCGCTCCCGACACGAGAACCCCCGGCTCGTCACGCTTTACTTCCTTGCCCACGGCGGAGACGTACGTGGCGTGGACAATTCTATGCTGGTTGATCTCGGCTGCCTTCAAGGTGAACGCGATCATCGGTCCAGATGGATGTCCCGGATCGCCTGTTGGAATCGTCTCCGTCGCCCCTTCAGGATAGTAGGCCTGTAAGAGCGGAAGGTAGTCTCGCATAACGGGCCAGATCAGAAAGGCAACATCCTTGTTGCCATGAGGCCCGTTATCGATGATGGGGAGGAGATTCGGAAGGTTGACGGCCTCCGTGCCATCGGCGTGATAATTGATAAAGCGATTGATGCCGTAATTCCAATACAACACGTGAGCCCCCATGTTGTAAAAACGATAGCTGGGACCGTGCTGCTGTACGTACAGAGCTTGCATCGTGTGATTTGGTAACTGATGCGTATGAAGATACCTGTCAATATAGGCATGCCAGTTCGTGACCGCGGAGTACGTGAACATCAGGATGGCCAGTGCTGCGGCAGCCCACTGACCATAGGGGTTGAATTCTACTCCCGGACGTTCCCAACGCTTCAGTATTCGGGCGGTCTGCGTTGCAAAATGATCAACGACGGTTGCGATCGCCAGCGGGAGCGCGGGAAGGATGCCAACGATTCTGGGCAAACTCGGCGCATCGATCGTCAATACCCCACCAGCCACAATCGACGACCAGAACCAGAGCGAGAGCAGCATAAAGCGCGTGTCACGCCAGCGCCACGCTGCCCATGCCAGTCCAAGAACAATCAGCCCTGCCTCGACGGTTTGTGCAATCGGGTAGTCCAGTGCTCCCATGGCGCTAATATCAGGCCTGAACGTAATGATCGATACGGTTCGCCGCAGCTGGTTCCAGAGAATGACAGACCACTCATTGGAACCATACTGGGAGGCGAGTCGCTGATGATTCACCCACACAAATCGATCATTCGGATATGCGTTTGCCGGAATCGGATGGTCAATAATGAAATAGAGGACAAATGGACCCGCCGTCATGAGAAACGCCAGGACGAACGTCACGAGACGTGTCCAGTAGCCCCGCAAGAATCGCCAATCACGCACCACAAGATAGGCAAGGAGCGCCAGGCACACAACACCCACGAGACGACCACCAGCAAAGTAGTACAGCGCAAACCCTGCTGCGAGCCCCGAGAGCACGAAGTGGCCGTGACTGCGTGTGCGGAGACCGACGACAAGGAAGTAAAAGGCAATCGTCAGGAACATCGGGGTGGTGATGTTGCTGAACTCCTGACGGCTAAAGATGAGATGGGCACTCTGCACCGATAGCAAGCCGGTAGCCAGGACGGCCACGCGAGCACCGAAGAGCTCACGCGCGAGCAGATACAGGAACAGCACCGTCACTAAACCACTGAACGTGCTGAAGGATCGCAAACCGGCGAGTCCCGTGCCAAAGAGCTTCAGACCGATCGCGATCGACCAGTAGAAAAATCCTGATTGATTGAACCATCCCGGCATAAAAGGAGACATCCACTTGCCGTTCAGAATGTTGAGCGCTTCGAGACCTGCCTCGCCTTCATCGCCGTGCATCCCAGGTTCGAGATCTCCCAGTCGCCACAGCCGCATCACGACCGCGAGCGTACACACCACCGCCACGGCAACCACTTCGGCACGGTGGGCCAGGAGACCACGAAGCAACGACGTCCATTTCTGCTGTGTCGCTGGCGCGATCACACGGCTGCGTTCCCACGAGCAACCTAGCAGCAACAGAGCAAGGCTGCCAGCCCACAGAGCACCACCGGGACGAGACGACCAGTTCCCGCGCAATATCACGAGCGACAGCACGTTGAGTACTACCGCGCTAGCCGCCAACGTGAGCCGAACGAGCAGCCATGCGCGGGGACGGGCGTGTGCCTGTGCCCGTTCGGCGACCCAGGGACGGATTAAGGTTTGATTCGCATACGTTCCGCTCCACCCCAGGAGGAGCACCAGCACGGCTGCCTCGTACCAGCGCGTCCCCTGTGCAAAGAGTTTGGGATTGCTCGAAGCCTCCGGCACGTTGATCTGATGCTGACCATGAAGGGCCAGCGCGAGGGCGACCAGGCCCACGACCACGGCACGTGTTTCCTGAGCAAAAAGCCATCGGAGCCGACCAACTGAACGAGCGGGAGCTTGTGCTGGGGCGCGATCGACGGTCGTGCTCACGCTGCACCATCGGAAGCCGATGGCTTCCGTGCGTAGAGGGTCATCGTCGCTCCACGACCGAGGCGGGCAACGAGCGGCACCCAGATGAGACTGACACCACCCAGGATAGTGGCAAGCAGCAGATGAAGCGCTACTTCTGATGGTCGCACGCGCTGTTCGCGGGGCGGTGTCAGCACCTTTGCCCCACGGGTTCGCAGGACGTTATACAGCAGATTGTGGCGGAGTCCCATCCAGTTCAGCATGGTCTGCACAAAGCTAAACGCGTCGTATTCGAGAGAAAAATAGCTCGTAGACTGCATCCGAAGGCCAGCGGATGCCAGCATCCGTTCAAGTACGTGCGGTGTAAAATGATTCAGATGGCGTGGCACGTCGAGATGGAACCAGACGTTCTTCCCCCATCGCGCCTCTATGGAACTGAAGTTTGGCACTGCTACCAGCAGCACACCCCCTGGACGGAGCAGTTTTCGGACGCGGTGTAGCAACACCTCCGGGTGCTCAACGTGCTCCAGGACGTGCCAGAGAATCACAACGCTGAAGCGGTCATCGGGAAATGTTGTCCCTTCCAGATCGCCCACGTGCACATCAATGTGAAGGACATCCCGCGCGTACCGGGCGCTCGTGTCGCTCAACTCGGTGCCAGCCACAGACCAACCCAGGCGACGCATCTGGTCCAGCAGTTCTCCCCTGCCACACCCGATGTCAAGTACGGTACCTCCGATCACGCCACTCGCGGCCTGGATCGCCCGGCTACGTACTGCGTACAGTGCCTGTAAGCAGCGCTCCACTGATGCAGGGTAGCGCCGGTTTTGCCCGTAGTACCCTTGAGGATAATACCGGCCGAGTTGCGCGGGTGGGAGACGGGGAAATGTGCGCGTGAGACCACAGGCATCACAACGCCGCACCTCGAAGACATCGCCCGTGATATAGTCGCACGCGGGAAACAGCAGCGTTTGCCGCGCTGCAGGATGGGAACAGGGCAGTGCGTCTCCCACCGATCCTATCCCTTGCCCGACCGTATCGATGGCCATGTCTCCCTGCCCCCGGCAGCCGACTCAATGGCGGTGCATGCCAATCGTGGCCCTGGACCACCATTTCACCGGTTGTCTTCCATTGTATGTACGTATCGTCAAGTCGTCGAGCAACCGACAGGTGACCCTGTCGTACATCACGGACAGTTCACACGCGGTAACGCCACGGGAAGTGGCGGCGGTCTCACCACGTCGTCGGCGGCGTAGCGCAACGCATCGGCCGGGAGGATCTCGCGCTGTCCACCTGGCACCGTCCACATCAGTTCCAGCGTCGACCGGCCAGGCTGGTTGGCGTGATCAACCTGAAGAGGATGCCAGCCTGCCGAAAGCCGGAGCGACGCAGTCGTCTCCTGGATGCGGTCGTGGGCACACGTGGTAATTGCAAGCATCCCGTCGACCATCACCGTGGACGATCCGTCGGTACGCAACATCACCACGTAGGCGCCAGCCTGCTCAGCACGAAGCATGCCTGTCCAGCGGGTCCGCGTTGAACCAACAGGCACCCCGGCTCTGGCCTGTGAATCCAGCGCCCCGAATCCGATGAAGGGATCCACTCGTACCTCTGGGGGCTGACCTGGCATCAAGATCTGGGCCAGCAGACCCTGCCGCGGGTCTGCTGGCCAGAGCTGGTTCCGTGATACCACGCGGTCTGGCGTACCGCCCTCACGAAGCACCAGACGAGGGCTTACGCCACTCGATAGGCGTGTGCTGACAACGATCCTATGCCACCCCGCCGGTACTCTCACACCGGCAGGTGGGATGGATTGCGCATCCAGGAAGAACGCGCCAGAGTCGAGGGACGGCTCCAGGCGATAGTAAGCGGCCACCGGAACATACACGTTCCCACTCCAGCGGGCATCGACAGGAAACGGACTATCTGCCGGAAGGTCGCCCAACTGATCCACGTGGTCGGTCCGGTGGTAGGCGGATCCCCCTGTGCCATCGAGCTGAACACGCATACCATTGTCAGCGCTGGCCTGTGCCGGGGACACCACGTACGTGGAGAAGAGATGAATACCACCGTGGCTCCGCACCTCACCGGTACGCCCCCCGGGGTACAGGGTGCGCACGGATTGCTGGTACGCATCGGTATCGGGAAAAAACACGAAGGCGATCCCTTTGCCCGGCTCGCCCGATAGGGGCAAGCTGATCGCCGGGTTTGGCATCGGTGCGCCATCCTGCTGGGCTATGAGGTAGCTGTTTGTCTCCGGATCGTACGGCTGCCACGTCCTCCCCACGGTGCGGACACGGTAGTCACTCCCCAGCGCCGCCTCCCACCGGCTCTGAGCAGCCCGGATCTCAAACTCCGGACGGGTCACCTGGTACTGGTAAAAATAAAAGGCGACGTTGCGCCAGCACAGCACGACCACCACGACCAGAAGCGCGGTGCCCGCGATGACACGAAGTCGTGCGGACGACCCCGCGAACGTCGCCCACCACGCACCGATCGGAACCGCGATGGCGGCATACAGCGCCGGGAAGGCAGGTGTCCAGTGCGGTATGAAGGGTACGCCATGCACGAGCGTGCCGCCGACGAAAAGCGTCCCGACCCCCGACAACAACATCAGGAACGCGGCGGGGTGGCGCCACTGCCACAACAGCAGGGCGAAGCCGAGCGCCAGGAGCGCGGCTTCTGGCGGCAACAACAGGGGAGCCCAGTACAACGTTCCCTGGTCCGCGTGCGTGCTCATCCCCAGGAGATTTTCGCGTATCAGTGGCCACAGTGTCGTGGCCATGAGACGCGCATCGGTCCAATCACGGGGGACGTGGTTCCAGGTGAGCGCACCGGCGCCACGGCCAAGATAGATGGTGGGATGGCGCATGTAGTACGCCAGCAGCGGTCCCATCCCTGTGACAAACCCCAGAGCCAGCAGCCCCATATTCCCGAGCATTCCGTGACACGCACCCCAGTGGACGATCAACAGGTAGGCTATGAACGTCACGAGCACAAACGACAGCAGATGGGTGCCGTAATAGCCATATTCGCTGATACCGCCAGCCATTCCTGCCAGTGTCCAGTCCAGTGAACGCCTGTGGCGGAGTCCGTGGAGCAGAAAGTAGAAACAGAGTGCCCAGAAAAACGAGGTCGTTATGTTGTTGAGCGTCACACGGCTGTACTGGATGTTGGAGGCGCTCGTTGCCAGAATGGCCGTCCCAGCAACCGCCGCCACTCGCCCCCAGGCAACTCGCACCATCCCGTAAAAGGGCAGCACCGCCACCGCCCCAATCAGGGCCGCCGGCAGCCGTAACGCGAACAGGGTAGTGCCGCCGAGCTTGAGCGACAGGGCGACGAACCAGAACCAGAGTGCCGGGAGGTTAATGCCATCCCATACCGTGCTGAACACGGGGGGATTGGAGCCACGTATATACGACTGCACCGCATTGTGACCCGTCAAAATCTCGTCAGGATGGATCGCAAACGGAACGGACGTGAGGTTCCACACGCGAAGGAACAGTGCGAGCGCAAAGAGGCCGACAGCTGCCAGCAGTTCAACCCCCCGGCGGCCAGTCCAGGGGTGGCCCCGCGTGGGGAGGGGACTCCATCTGGTGAATGGAAGGCGCTGGAAGATACGCCCATCTGCAGGGAGCGTCTGGTACCTCCCACCTGACGTCACAGAAGACACGGTCTGCTGGTCGTGCGCGTCACCCGGGGTAGCTGAGGTTACTGTCCCACGGGATGGCAACCAGGCGGCGGACGCGATCAGGACACACATCGCCAGGAGCCAGAGCCACCCCGCAGCGCCGAACAGATATGTCGGATGCAGCACAAATTGCAGGCCAGCTTGCAGAGTGAGGAACGCTCCTAGAGCGATGCCACCGACAGGGACCCTCCAACTGAGACCCTGGTGAGAACGCCACGGACGGACGGGTACCACGCAATAGAAGGGTTCAGCGTTCCAGGCGCCAAACGTGGACACCGCGAGTGCCGACGCAAGGACAATGAGCGCGGTTCCGAAGGGGCGAAGTCGGTCGATGGCGAGGCAGACGGTGCCACCGAGCGCTATGCCCCATGCGACGCCCCCAAGCCAGCGTCCGTGCCAAGCAACCACCGGTTGGGAAGGATCGCGCCGTGAGGCGGGCAAGCGAAGCGTCACATCCACACTGTCTTTTATGTTTTTGTGGGGGAGTAGACCTGGATACGCCCATTGCCGCTGTCTAGCACGAACAGGCTGCCATCGACGCCGGTCGCAACACCGATGGGCAGTCGAAATTGACCGGGATCAGTGCCTTCAGAGCCAAGCATTGTCATTGTGCCGGATGCGGGATCGAGGGACATGAGGTAGTGCCGATCGGGATCGCTGAGGACTACCTTCCCTTGCCACAGCGTCAGATGGCTGCCACCACGCTGCCGGCCGACATCTACCGGCCACTCTTCGGTGATCATGCCCGCGGCATTGAGTCGCACGATGCGATTGCGTAGATCGACGGCGTACAGCGTTCCGTCGGGCGCCACGACCACGTCAACGGGTTGATCGAGGCGAATGGTGCTGCCTTCGGCTCCTCCAGTAAAGATGTTCAGCACCTGCCCATCGCCACCCAGATGGACGATCCGGCTCCCCGCCGTATCTGCCAGCCAGACCGTCCGGTCTGGCCCGAGGGCAATCCCGCTAGCGCTGGTGACGATGTGGGGAAGATGGAATCGAACACTCCCGTTGGGTGCAAAGAGATAGACATCACCGTTGCCCGCATCCACGGCTGCCGTCGTGCCGTCAGTGGCGACAGCAATGTCGGCCAGGAGGTTGAAATCATTGCTTCCATTCTTGACACCGGTTGTCCCCCACGATTGCAACACCTTGCCACTGCTGTCCAGGCGGAGTATTCGATGGTTTCCGGTGTCCCCCACCAGGATATTCCCGTTAGCCGCGACTCCGATGCCCCGTGCTTCTGTCAATCCGGCACGCGTGCCAAGCATCGTGCGCGGTACCCACGGTGCAGTGGAAGCCGCGGGAGTGGACGGGGATGGGACGGCGGCGGGCGGCAAGATGGTGACGGCGGGCGGTGCGCCACTGCGTTCACGCGGCCAGAGGACGGTTGGGGGCACCAGCGACCGGGATTCGTTCGGCGGCGTCCAGTACCATTCGAAGCGAGCAGGGCCTGTGTGCCGCGCGTAGCGCACCTCAACCGCATGCGGTCCCTGCGTCAAAGGCACACTGGCACTAGCGGTCGTCGGGCCAGATGTGGCGATACTGTTCAACACCGTCTTTCCATCAATGTCGACGACACTGGATCCGTTAGCGGATGTGTCAAAGGTGTATGCACCAGTGGTGGGTATCTGGAGCGTGCCCTGCCACCGCGCAATCAAGGGCCCCGCACCGAGCAATTCGCTACCGTCGAGGAATCCAAGAAAAGGATCGACTTCTCGCAGTTGTGGCGCACGATCTGGCACGACATCTAGCCGCCCCACGGGAGTGTCCGGGGGCGACGGCCAGATATCGCCGCTCAAGCCCCCGGTGGGTCCGTGGTAGAGAAAGTCCGCGGCGATAGCCGATGGCTGTGCATTGGGACGTGCCCAGAGGACGCCTAATCGTGACGTCGCTCCGGTGAGGGTTCCCTTAAGGCGGACGTCGTGGATACCTCGGGCCAAGGTCAATTCTACGCCCCCCGGCCCACCGTTGCCCGACTGATCGGTTGCGACACGGGTTACCACGGGAGTTCCGTCGATGTCCAGCACACCATCGGTCGTACCGTTGAGCCAGAAGCGGTACGGACCGTAGGTTGGAGCGATGAGCGCACCCTGCCAGACGACGCTGAATGGATAGATTGCGCCAACCGCTGGTGCCCAGGCGCCATCCGATTTGACACCCATGCGCTCAGTCCCCAGATTCGGCTCGAATCGCGTGATCGTCTGTCCGTCTCGGAGGGTGTACGTGGCCCCCACAGACTGCGCCTGGGTAAGCACCGGGGCCGGGACGATATAGGCTGTGAAGCGGGTCACGCCATCCACTCCAGCCACCGGTTGTTCTGTACCGTCGGGATACAACAGGCGGATCAAGGGAAGATACTGACCGTTCGGGCCAAAGACCAGAAATGCCGCACCCTTTCCGTGACTGTCGATGATAGGCAACATCTCTGCGGGTGCATTCAGGTCGGCACCCTCGACACCTTTCGCTACGAAGCGGGTGCTTCCATAGGAAAAGGAAATGTTCGCATCTCCACCGCCAAGCTGGTACGCCTTGTAATCGGCTCCCAGCATCTGGCTATAGCGCGCTGGCAGGGTGTAGTTACAGTAAGGACACAGGGACGCGTAATGCACAAAATACTCCCGAAATCCGCCGATACCGAATGCTACGATCAGGGCGGAAAGAGGAACAGCTGCCCACCGCCGCACCAGATGTGGCCGCACGGGCCAGGGGACATCGCAGATACGAGCGAGAAGTACGGCCGGGAACAACATAATCACGGGCCAGGCACAGGCGAGCCGCTGCACGCTGGGGGCATCTGTGGTCAGTATGGCGCCGAGCATGCCTCCCAAAAAGAACAGCAGTGTGAGACCACATCGAGCATCCGCGGCATTCCACACGGCATACGCCAGCCCTAACAGGGTCAGCGCTGCCCAGAGCGGTGGAAGCATCGAGCCACCGTGCTCACGAATCTGGTAGAAGACCGTGGGATCGCCGTGTCGATACAGGACTTCGAACGTCACCCTGGTTTGTGCAAACAGGACCCTTCCCCAGGATACGGGATGACGCACCAGGCTCGAGGCGATCGGCTGCTGAGACCACACAGGGTCGTAGGGGATATGGTAGCGAGCAAAGACCTGGGACTGATTCTGCGGGGAAAAGATGGAGGTCTCTCCGGCACGTCCTAGAAAGCTTTGCCAGTGATCTTTGCTCGCCGCGATGCCCGAGGGGAGGAACGCCAGTCCGAATGCCAGCGCAAGGAGCACATAGCCCCGACCATACCGCCGGACGAATTCACCGCGCCACCGCACCAGACCGTACACGACGACGAGCACGAGTACTGGAACGATCAACTTGCCGGAGGCGTACAACGAGAGGCTGAACGCGAGGAGTATGCCCGCCACGACCCAGTCCACCCACCGGTCATATCGCATGGCACGTATCAGGAAGAGAAATCCAGCGATCCAGAGCGTCGCTGTCGGCGTGCTCTCGGTCGCCTGGCGGCTAAACTGAATTGCCAGTGGCGAGACTGCGAGGAGAGCAGCCGCCAGGACACCCACGCGTGGTCCCCACAGTAGCCGACCGATCGCGGCAACACACACGATGGCAAGGAGGCCACTGATGACGGATAGCATGCGTACGCCCGTCATCGAGTCACCAAACAGCCGGAGTGACCAGGCGAGGCCATAGAAATACATGTTCGGCACGCCGTACCAACCATAGCCGAAGAGCGGAGCGTGATTACCTCCATTGATGGCACGTGCGTCAAGACCTCGCTCGCCTTCATCCCCGAAGATGCCAGGCATGTATTCGAGGTTCATCGTGCGGGCAAGGAGGGCCACCAGAAGGATGCCCGCGAGCAGCCATGCCTCCAGTCGGCCAAGCCCGTGCCAACGATTTTCCCTCGGAATCGTGTGGTCCGGACCGGGCAGCAAAGGTACGTGGTTTCGGGATGGAGGCGCGCCGGCGAACGTCAGGAAAAGCGCGACCATCGCACCCACCCACAACCACCCGCCGCGAGTATCCTTCACGTTTCCAGTGAGGACCACCGTGGCGGCGACGGTCAGCGCGACGACGCATGCGAGTCCGACAGCGACGGCACGGCATCCATAACGCGCCCGCTGGCGTTGCCAGAAGACAATAGGATGTGTCAGCACTTCAGAACGCGCGGGATGGTTGCTATCGTTTAGCGGAGATCCAGGTGAACGGGATGAACCGCCATCGTTATCGTGGTCGGCCGCTGGCATCGATTCGTCCGATGAGGGGGTGCCAACAGGCATGCGACGGTAGCGCGACGAGACCAGAAAGGTCAGCAGCAACAGGATAGCCACCGCATACAGTTCGCCAGCGAGCACCGAGTGGTTGCCGGACAGCAGCAGTCGTTGGGCCCCCCATGCCACCCCGCACGCAAGGAGACCTCCGAACCAACCAAGTATCTGCCCGATGGCAAGCCACGTGCTCCGTGTCGTCATTGCGACAGCGGGGCGCTCGTCGGCAGAGCCCTGGTGGTGGCGTCAGAAGGTCGCACGGAGCGATTCCGTCCGTGCCGATACAACACGGGGGGCAGGATACGGCAGCGCTGCAACCCATGAGTACGCGACGCGTGCGTAGCTGGCATTGTCCTCCGACCAGTGATGACCAGGGCCTGTACAACGTCGATCAATAAACCACAACAAAAAGTGTGGTAGAACAAATTTTAGCCGCAGTATAGGTTGAAGGTCCGCGGTTATCTACGGCGCCAGCGGGAGTTCCTCACCCGCACATGCGGTGTGCGACGCACATCCGGCACCATGTTGGCGTCCAGATCGGGCCCGGAGCAACCTCCGTACATCATAGCAGGGAATACACAGTGTGGGTTGTGAGACGAAACTCCATCGTGCGCGATCTCGACCTGCTCTCAAGGCCCGATAACGCCAGCCGCGCCGATACCACCGCCAGCGCGAAAATCACGGGCAATATCCACATATAGTGCCAGTACGACGCCATCGCGCATCACGTGTAGGATCTACGTACCCAACGGTTGGCATGCACACTCGCGCAAGGCATGCACCACCTTGCCACTGCCAGTGGCGCTGTTTGACATGGACGGGCATCTTGTATGTATGGAACAGCAGGAACAGTCACTCACGATTCAGGATCTTGCCCGCACGCTGGTCGCGGAAGAGCGTCCCCAGATGGCCGACCAGGAGCCAGACGAGGACGAGCTCCGAAAAGCGATCCGCACGATCCGTTACTACATGGATCTGGGGTTGCTGCCGCGCCCGGCATCTCCAGGCAAGGCATTGGCATACCATGAGGAACATCGGGAGCGACTTCGCCTGATACGCCTGTTGAACAGGCGGGGTATGACGCTGAAGGAGATGGCCGACCAACTCAGGTCGCTCCCGCTGGATGACATCCGCACGTTGCTGAAAGAAGAAGAACGACGGGACAAGAGCCTTATCCGGCCGCCGACCTTTCAATCACCAAAGCAGTACCTGGGAACGCTCCTTGACAGCGCCCATGCCTCATACCACGCGGTGGAGCAGCGGGCGAAGGAGTCGCCATCGGGCGCGCATAGCCGTCGTGGCACTGGGGAGCACCACGTCGAGTCATCGCCACCAAGGAGTTGGGCGGTATCCGATGCCCACCGTGCGCCTACAACCGGGGCCAACGATGCCGTGACCATCTGGCGACATGTGAGGCTAGCGCCCGGTGTCGCACTGGAGTATACCGACGATGCCTATGAGAAGGACAAGTCACTCATCGACATCATTCTGCGTATGTCAGGTATAAGCCAGCCGTAGCCCCCGGTGTCAGCAAGCATCGTACAGCGTTGCCGGTGGGCTCCATAGGCCCAGCGGTATTGCCGTTGGCAATGGTTATCTCCTCGTCACTGAGCCGGACGGCAAGCGGCTGCTGAAGCTCAAGATCAGCGGGTGATGGCCATGTGGTCGTGGCAAGCGACGTGGCGGGTTTGCGGTAGACCGTCGCGCATGTGCGTCACCCGCTCGTCCATGGATGGTCCACGGTGACGTTCAGGCGATACATCATCACGGCTGACGGATGAACATCATCCCGGACGGCGTGAGACTCTACCGGCACGATACGTCATCACGACTGGCGAACTTACGCCCTGAACCGTTTCATGGCGACACCCCGCAGCGATACGGCGGCCCAGCAGCCCTCCAGAAGCACAAACCCCCATTGCCGCTGCTCCAACGCCTGGATGGCAAGGATCGCGGAGCCAAAAAAGTTGAGCACCAGATAGATATACGATCGCTGATCAAGTTTCTCACACTGTGCCAGCACAAAGGCCACCAGGATCAGCAGTGCCCCGACGATCTGTACCACCTGATCCAAGGACTACCCTCCTGCCGGTCCCACGCGCACCAGGAACGGCTGCCAAGCACACCAGCAGGTACGTCCTGAAGGAACCTACGCCCTCCAGGAACGGCTACCAGGACACCATAGGGTATTCAGCTCAGGCAGTCAACCCTGGCCATCATCTTGCGGACATGTGAGACAACCGTGGATAACGGCTGGTTCCACAATAAAGGGGGAGGATTCCATGGCGATGGTCATCGGTGCATTCGAGACACGCGGCCTGGCAGAACAGGCCGTCGACCAGTTGCTCGGAGGAGGCTTTGCGGCCGACCAGGTGTCAGTTATGGGCAGGCACGGAGAAATCGCTACCCTGACGCCGGAAAACGAGACGGCAAGCTCGGTCGCGACGGGCGCGGGCATCGGCGCCGCGATTGGCGGGTTTGGCGCGCTGTTGCTCGGGGCCGGGCTGCTCGCAGTACCAGGCATTGGGCCGGTTCTCGCGCTTGGTCCCCTCGCCGCCGCCTTCAGCACGGCCATGGCGGGGGGTCTCGCGGGCGGTCTGATCGGCTTTTTCACTGCTCAAGGCATTCCCCACGCTGAAGCCGAACGGTATGCTGAGCGTGTACGGGCGGGTGCCTTCCTCGTCACCGTCCATACTGACCCGTCATGTGAAGCTCAAGCCGACACCATTTTGGCTGGCGCCGGGGCGGAAGCACCCATTCGCCATCATGCCTGATGCGCCGCGACGCGTCTGGTCGTCTTGCACACCGCATGGGCGACACGCGTGCCACCTTGCCACTATCAGTGGCAAGGTGGGCGCGGTTGTCGTGTCATCGGCTCCGGAAGTATGCAACCGCAGCGAAGGAATATCAGTGATCGTGGGGCCTAACGTCCGCCAGGTCCCCGGGGCTGCCGCCAGTTCACTGTTTCGAGCATGAGGACGTCGTCCTCCCGCCTAACGTCCACCCGGTCCACCGGGACCGCCGCCAGGACCACCACCAGGACCACCTCCCCCAAACGGGCTCCGGTTCTGGCCAGCGCCATTCTGCGATGACGTACCCGCCGGTTTGGTCGTCTTCTCCGCTGTGATCACCTGGTCGGTGTCGGACAGGCCGCTGATCACCTCAACCTGTTTGCCATCGTTGAGGCCGATCTGGATTGGTACCGGCGATGGCTTTCCATCCTTCATGACCATCACCAGCGCTCGGGATCGCGGCTGACCGTCCGCCGACTGGTCCGGTCTTCCTGACTGCTGGCCACTGGTTCCCGGCGCTTGCCGCCCACTCCCAGCGCCCGTGCCCGCCCCTGGCCATGTGCGCTGACCACGCTCGGCGCCGGGTGTGCCCGCGCTCGACGTCCCCTGTGGAGTGGTCGCGACTTCACCCGCACTCGGTCCCACGGGCGTGCCCACGCTGCGCTCGCCACGGGACTGCCCACCGGGCGTACCGGCGGCACCCGTCTGGCTCTGGCCCCCTCCCTGGCCGCCGGTACGCTGCCCCTGTCCAGCGGGGCGCTGTGCTCGCTCGGTCCCAGGCGTGCCATCGGGCGGGGCCGCTGTTGGCGTTGGCGTTGCCGCACTACCCTGCCCCGCGGGAGCTCCAGCCGCGCTGCCGCCGCGAGACTGCCCGCCCGTGCTGTTCCCACCCGCCTGGCCCGTTGCCGGCTGGCCGCCGGAGCGCGCTCCCTGACCCTGCCGCACCTGTGCAAGCGCGTACGAGATGGCGCTGGTTGGCACGGTCAGCACATCATCCTTCTCAGCCGTTACGATGGTCACATTTGCCGTCATTCCCGGCAGGAGCCTGGCGGTCGGTTGCTCAATGCTGCTGGTCACGTTGTAGTTGACGACGTTCTGGGTAGTCGTGCCGGTGGGCTGAATAATAACCAGTTTGCCTCGGAAGTTCTGGCCGGGGAAGGCATCGATCGTGAACGAAACGGGATTGCCTATCGCGATTTTGGCCATGTCGTTCTCGTTCACCTGTGCCGTCACCTGCAGGTTATTCAAGTCTGTCAGCACGACAAACGCGTTCGCGGAGGTCGTCTGCGTCGTTGTACTGCCGCTGGTGCTGGTGGCGCCGCCACTGACCATCTGCCCGATGCTGCCATTGATCGCCGACACCGTGGCGTCCACGGGCGCTTTGAGCGTGGCCGCGTCGAGGTTGCTCTGCGCCGTCTGCACAGCCGCCTGCGCATTCTCCACCTGCGCCTGTGCCGCGTCGAGTTCGGCCTGCGTCGGCGGTGCCGACACCTGCTTGAGCGTTGCCTGGGTCGAAGCTAGCTGAGAGGCCGCCTGATCTGCTGAAGTCTGGGCCGCCTGCAGGCTGCTCGCATTCTTGGCCGCCACGCTGTCGAGGCCGCCGAGGGCGGTCTTCAGAGACGACTGGGCCTGATCCACCTGTGTCTGTGCCGACACTATGGACTGTGCGTTCTTCGCCTGATTGCTGTTGAACATGTCGTTCGCCGCTTTCAGCGCGCCTGCCGCCTGCTCTATTTGCGACTGTGCCGCGACGACGTTCCCCTGGTACTTCGCCACGTTGCTGTTCAGCGTGTCCTGCGCCGCCTTCAGTGCCCCGCTGGCCTGATCGATCTGCGTCTGGGCAGACACGACGTTCCCCTGATACTTCGCTACGTTGCTATTCAGGGTGTCCTGTGCCGTCTTGAGCGCGGCGTTCGTCTGGTCGATCTGTGTCTGGGCAGACACGATGTTCCCCTGATACTTCGCCACGTTGCTGTTCAGGGTGTCCTGTACCGTCTTGAGCGCGGCGTTCGTCTGGTCGATCTGTGTCTGGGCAGACACGATGTTCCCCTGATACTTCGCCACGTTGCTATTCAGCGTGTCCTGTGCCGTCTTGAGCGCGGCGTTCGCCTGATCCACCTGTGTCTGGGCCGTCGCGACGGACTGCTGCCCCTGGATCAGCGCCTGCGCCACGGCTGCCTGCGCCGCGTCGATCGCTGTCTGGGCCGAGTTTACCGAGGAATTCCCCGCCTGACACTGAAAAGCCGGGTTTTTGGGATTGCACGCCGCGTCGCGGTTGATTTGCGCTGTATACAGGTCGTTCTTCGCTTTCTCCACCTGCTGCGCCTGGGATGCCTGGGACGCAACAACCGCTTGCTGGGCGTTGGCCAGTGACTTTTGCGCGTTTGCCACCGCCTGTTGTGCGTTTGTCACGGCGGTGCGATCAGCTGTCGTGTTTTGTTCAACCTGCGCCTGCACCGCCGCCAGTCCCTTCTGCGCATTCGCCGCCGCCTGTTGTGCGTTTGTCACAGCGGTTCGATCAGCTGCCGTGCTTTGTTCAACCTGTGCCTGCACCGCGGCCAGTCCCTTCTGCGCATTCGCCACCGCTTGCTGGGCGTTGGCGACCGTGGTGCGGTCTGATGCGGTACTCTGTTCGACCTGTGCCAGTACCGCGGCCTGGTTCTTCTGCGCATTTGCAACCGCTTGCTGGGAGTTGGCTACGGCGGTACGATCTCCCACCGTGTTCTGATCGATCTGTGCCTGCACGGCGCTCAGGTTCTTGCGAGCATTTTCTAACGCCGACTGGGCATTCACAACGGTGGTCTGGTCACTCTTTGCGGCCGCCGCGGCCTGCACCCGGACCGAAGCAAGATTCTTTATGGCGTTATCCACCGCTATCCGTGCGTTCTCAACCGTGGTTTGCGCGGCGGCGACATCAGCCGCATTGTTGCCCTGCACCGTCTCTATGTTCTTCTGGGCGTTCGCCAGGGACGACTGTGCATTGTTGACGGACGTCTGCGCCACGGCCACGGCTTCGGGCGTCGCTCCTTGAGACAGCTTTTTCATGTTGGCCTGCTGCTGCGAGAGCGTGGCCTTCGCCTGGTCAAGGCTGTTCTGCAGGTCGGTGACATCTTGCTGGGCCAGTATCTGTCCGGCCCGGACTTTCTCACCTACCTGGATCAACAGCGACGACACCTTACCAGCCGACTTGAAACTCAGCGGAATGCTCGTCGCGGCGCTCACGGGGCCCGTGGCAGTGACCGATACGACGATGTTCCCTTTCACCGGCTGAACCGTCTGATAGCTCGGCCCAACAGCACCGCTCTGTGCCCGCCGCACCTGCACCGCCCACGCGCCTACCCCAATGAGGACGATCACCAGGAGCCACGAGAGGAGGCGAACTGGCACCCGCGAGAGCGGTCGTGCCAACGTCGTCGCTTTCAACATACATTATCTCCATTCCCCGGCAAGAAGCATCAGCCGCTGACGTCCGCACCCTGAAAGATGATCAGGCGCCCGATAGTACTCGCGACCGTCATCAACGTTCCCAGGCTCCCGGTACCGCTACTCGTGCCGGAGCGCAACAATCGGGTCAAGACGGGATGCAGACCGCGCCGGGTAGTAGCCGAAGACCACACCGACGCACGCGGAAAATCCAAACGCCACGAGGATGGACGTTGGCGTCACCTGTGTCGACCAGCCCGCAATCCTTGTCATGGTGAGCGAGCCTCCAAACCCCAGAAGAATGCCGATGACACCACCGACGACGCTCAGGGTGACCGCCTCAATGAGGAACTGCGACAGGATGACGGCCCGGCGAGCCCCGATGGCCATACGGATGCCAATTTCTCGTGTGCGCTCGATCACCGACACGAGCATGATGTTCATAATGCCAATACCACCTACGAGCAGTGACACGGCGGCCACACCGGCCAGAAGAAAGGTCAACGTATCGGTGGCGGCACTCGCCGTCTGCTGAATCTCATTGTTATTGCGCACCCGAAAGTCGTTGGTAGGCGTGCGTAATTTATGTCGATTACGAAGCAGCGCCGTGATGCTATCCTGCACCGACGACATCTGGCTTGCATCGCCGACCTGCACATACAGATCATTCACCCACGGCTGCTTCGACAGCCGCGAACGAGCCGCGCTATATGGAATCATCACCGTGTCGTCCTGGTCAGCAAAGCCATTGCTCCCCTTCGGCGTCAGCACGCCAACGACCGTGAACGGCACGTTGCGAATGCGTACGACTTGCCCAAGTGGACTCTCGCCGTTGAAGAGATTATCGACGATGGTTTGTCCGAGCACGCACACGGTCGCCGACGTTGCCTCATCCTGCTCGGTAATACCCGCACCACTCGCGATGGTGTAGTTCAGCATCGGCAGGTAGTCTGGGTAGACGCCGTGCCACCGCGTCGCCCAGTTCTGGCTGTTGTACACGACCTGATCAGGACCGGCGAGGTGGGGACTGACGGCGACGACACCGGGAACCTCGGCAAGAATTGCCTTGCCGTCGGATTCCGTAAGCGTTGGCAACGACCCAGCGCCCGCGCGGACTCCGCCCTGGTTACCACTTCCCGGCTGAATAGCCAACAGATTCGTGCCCAGACTGGCCAGACGTGCCTGAACGGCATTGCGCGCGCCCTGCCCCAGCGCGATCATCACGATAACCGCCGCGACACCGATGGTGATGCCCAGCATCGTCAACAGGGAACGCAACTTGTTCGCGGCCAGCGCCTCAAGCGCTGACCCGAAGCTCTGCCGGATCGCGAAACCCCGACGCACCGCCAGCCGTCGTGCGGATGCGGCGGGTATCGATGTGTGAGCGATGGGACGTGCCTGCGTTATCGCCAATTCCAGCTCTCCTGGTTCGAACTCTGTCGTATGGTCATGGCAACCGGGCGGTGGGTGCCTTCTCCCGCCGGCGCCATGCGCAACTCCCAGTGGATCAGTTACCCTCGCGGCGCGTCCTACTGACACAGGCGCGACGGACGTCGCTAGACCGGAGCGTACGGTGAACAACCGTAGCGCACCTCGGGACCACGTGTGCCGAGAGTCACCTCGCGTCCGTACAAGTTCATCGTACAGGGGAGATGTAAAGAAAGTTTGAAGGTTTCTGAACGAACGTTGAAACCGGGCAAAGGTGTCGGTGCTCCTGTACTGACACCGACACCTTCTCGTGACGGGTGGAGGAGACGGTTCTGGACAGCATTAGAAGCGCGCCTTGCCCCGCAGCACCCGGTCGCCACGGCTATAGGTGATGTCAAGTGTCGCGCCGTGCTGGACTCCGGAGAGCGCCGTCTCCACGTCGTCTGCGCCACGCACCGGCCGCACACCCACCTGCGTAATGATGTCGCCCGGTTGCAACCCGATCTGTTCCGCGGGCGTCTTGGGAGACACTTTGCCAACTAGCGCGCCAAAGACGGGAATCTGTCCTCGTTGCATCAACATCTTGCTCGCGTCAGCCACCGCCGCCCCGAGTGATGGGCGAGGCGTACCCGCTGTCCCTGCCTGAGAGAGCAACAGTTGCAGGCGCTTCCGGTCGAACCCGACGACGACCTGATCATCGACGGTAATGACCGGCACGCCCTGCTGGCCGCTCCGTTGGATCATCTCATAAGCGGCCGCACGATCCACCGACACGTCCTTCGTCTCATAAGGGATGTTCTGCTGGGAAAGCCACGCTTTCGCCTGGGTGCAATAGGGTCAGGTGGGCGTCGTATAGACGGTCACGTTCATCGGTCCTGTCTCCCTCCAAAGGTGTCAACATCTGCGTGCTGTTGGTGCCGCGGTCGTGGCTGGACGACCGACACAGCACCAGAAGCGAACTCACTACCATATACGGGTATACCATGCAGCATCCCCGTGCTGAACAGCGCATCTCGATTCCTGATGGGTGCGGCTTCCGGCTCTGTCGAACATGGGCGGGTGCCCGCCGTGGTACCTTGAAAGCTACGCATACCTTCACCCCCACGTCAGAAGGAGGCCCGTCCGATGGAGACCCTGCCCCGCTTGCGGTATGATCAGGCGCTCCTGGCGAGCCTGCTCGACGACACGGAGGATGCTCCCTGGATGGTGGTCCCCGAGTTCCAGCTTCAGATCGTCAGGCTGCTGATGTCCATCCTCGAACAGCACATCCTGCGGCTCGGACTGCCCTGGCACGTCTTCAGCGAACTGTGGATCATTGCCCCCTGGCCCAACGACCAGGGCTTCTTGCGGGCCGCGCCCGACCTCTTTGTGGCCGAAGCAGACCCCACGTACCGACGATCGTGGCAGGTGAACCGGGAGGGGAGCGTCCCTCCCTTTGTGCTGGAGGTCGTGACCGACGAGAGCACCACCCGCGATCTGGAAGAGAAGGTGATCATCTACGACCAGATGGGGGTGCGGGAGTATGCCATCTTTATTCCTGAGGAGGTGGGAGGGGAGCTACGCCTGTTGGGCTATCGACGGGCTGACGATGGCGCGTTTGTGCAGTGGGAACCGGATGCACAGGGACGCCTGGAGAGTCATGTGCTGGGTGGCTTACGGTTGTATGCGGCACCAGGGAGCTGGCTGCGGTTGCTAGACCGCGATGGCCACATCTTACCCAGTGAAGCCGAAGAGCGCGACCGCCAGGCAGCACGGGCCAGCCACGAGGCTGCCAGAGCAGCTCAGGAGTCAGTTCGGGCGAATCAGGAGACGGCGCGGGCGGATGCCGCCGAGCGCGAACTCGCTCGCCTGCGTGCCCTCCTCGCCACGGATCTGCCTCCACACGAATAATGGACGTGTCAGCGCCACGTAGCCAACAACGGCGATGCTGGAGGTGTCGATGCCGCCTATTCCAGTCAAGAGGGTGCGGAATATCCGACGCCGTGACGCCAAGGAGCCGGGACGACTGTCGAGCCGTGGCAGTATAATCGTGACCACCTCACATGCCCTCACGCGTCTGAAAGGCACCCATTGGCGTCGTACATAATCCTGTCTTCTGTCGTCTTTCTGACCTATTTCTCGGTCGGCACCACCGGGCCCTTCCTGGCACTCTATGCCCAGTCGCTGGGAGCATCTCTCGCCCAGATCGCCTGGGTGACCGGTACCTATGCCACCACAGCACTCGTCGCCAACATTTTCTGGGGGCGCCAGATGGACCGCATCGGTCGGCGCAAACCGTTCCTCGTTGGCGCGATGGCAGTGCTCACCTGCACCAGTATCACGGGCGCGATGGTCCCCACCGGTCACTGGTGGTTCCTTGTGCCGATCCGCGGCATTGAAGGGCTTGCCGCCGGTGCCTATGGCGTGGGCAGCCTGGCGATGATGGGCGATATTCTCGCAAACCATCCCAGACGCGCCACGATGATGGGGGCCTATCGTATGTCCGGGTCGCTCGCGTTCAGCATCGCTATTCTGGTTGCTGGCACGGTGGCACAACGAAACGGGTTCCGCACCATCTTCTTCGCCACTGGCGTCACCTACGGGATGGCACTGCTCACCGCGCTGTTCCTGCGCGAGCCGCAACTACAGGCGACGACAGGACGCGCTATTCCATCCTTTCGGTCAATGCTTGAGGGGCCGATGCGCCCGCTCTTTGTCCTGTTGCTCTCGTTCTGGATGCCCATGGCCGCGGTGGTCTCCATCTATGGCCCGTTCGTGGCCGACTACCTGGGATATGGCCGTGATGGGTACGCCCGTCTCTGGGCGCTCGCCGCCTTCGCCGAGGTGCCGTGCATGCTGCTTGCAGGATGGCTCTCTGATCGTTACAGCCGACGGCTTACGTTCACCCTGGGCCTCACGGCGTTCGCGGTGGTCTACCTGTTGTATGCGCTGGCGACGACCACCGGCGGACTCGTGGTCGCGCAACTGCTACGCGGATTCGCCTACGCGGCGTTCACGGCCACAGCCATGACGATGATTGTAGAACTGTCTCCGGCCGATGCCCGGGGGAAAGCCGCGTCGCTGTTTTTGGTGGGGCAGGGGATGTCCGGGATGCTCGGGAATTATGCGGGCGGGCCCGTTGCCCAGGCGTTCGGCTACCGGACACTCTTCCTGGCCTGTACGGTAATCCTGATGCTGGGGGCCGTATACGCGCAAGTACAGCTGCGCGTTCGGCAGGTCCTGGCAACGCCTGGTGGCGGTGTGGCGGGCGTGAGCGCGGCACCGGCCGTCAAGTCGTAGTCGTCGGACCGAGGCAAGCAGGGCTGAGGCGCGTCATCGCTGTCGATGCTACCATCCCCCCGTGTACACAACCGACCAGAGGAGATCAATGACCTGATGAGCAGCATCCTGACCGTCATCGGCCACCGCGGCGCTGCTGGCCACGCTGCCGAAAACACGTTTGCGGCGTTTGATGTGGGCTTGCGCATGGGTGTTGATGGCGTTGAAACCGATATTCGCCGTACCAGTGATGGCGTCCTGGTCCTCATCCACGATGCGACGGTTGACCGCACGACCGACGGCCACGGTCCGGTTGCCGAGATGACGCTCACACACCTCCAGACCCTCGACGCCGGCGTGCGTTTCGGCCCCCAGTTCACGGGACAGCGTATACCCACCCTCGAATCGTTTCTTGAACGGTATCGCGGTCGCACCCGTTTCCGGCTCGAATTCAAGATTGGCGGAGTTGAAGAGCAGGTGCTTGACGTCCTTCGAAGGCACGAGGTGCTCCCCACCAGTATGCTCACGTCGTTTGACCTGGAAATTCTTCGTGCGCTGCATCGCCTGGAACCGACTGCTTCACTCGCCTGGATTACGAACGTCGCCGACGCGGCGGAGGCGGTGAAGGCGCGGGAGGCCGGGTGTGCGCAAATCTGCTACCGTTCGGGTGAGGTGACGCATGCCCTGGTGGACAACGCACACGAGCGCGGACTCGAGGTGTGGGGGTGGTCCATCAAAACACGGGATCTGCTCGAGCGAGCCGTCCGTGAAGGCGTGGATGGAGTCACTCTCGATGAACCCGACTGGGCCGACGGCATCCGTACACGTGCCGATGCCACACGATAGCAAGCACAGCCGAAAGGAGCAGAGCCATGAAGTTTGATCTCCTTATCCGGGGAGGCCAGGTGATCGATCCGGCGTCGGGGCGGAATAGCATGATGGATGTGGCCATCAAGCGCGACAGAATTGCCGCGGTCGATCACGCCATTCCCGCGGAGTCAGCGTTTCACGTCATCGATGCGAGCGGTCAGATTGTCACGCCTGGTCTGGTTGACCTGCACACCCATGTCTACTGGGGTGCGACGTACTGGGGCATCCACGCCGACCCGGTAGCATCGCGCACCGGCGTCACCACGTGGCTCGATGTGGGTTCCGCCGGTGCCTTTACCCTGCCAGGTTTCCGCGAGTTTGTCGTCAAGCCAGCCAACGCGCGGATCTACGCGCTGCTCAACATCTCGTACATCGGTCTGGTAGGGCCGACCTACGAACTCTCCAACATCGACTACTGCGACACCGCCCTCTTCGCGAAGCTCCTGCACAACAACCGCGACATCGTGCTGGGCGTCAAGGCGCGGATCGACAAGAACACCACCCGGGGCACCGGCATCGAGCCGCTCAAGCGAGCGCGTCAGGCCGCCGACGAATGCGAACTACCACTGATGGTCCATATCGGCCAGGGACCGCCGGAAATTGCCGACGTGCTGAGCCATATGAAACCGGGAGACATCCTGACGCACTGCTTCACCGGCCACTCCATGCGGATCATCGACGACAGCGGCAAGATGCTGGACGTGGCCAAACAACTGTGGGATGCCGGAGTCATCCTCGACATCGGGCACGGCGCTGGCTCCTTCTCATTCGAGACCGCCGAGGCGATGATCGCCGCTGGCCATCTCCCCGATGTCATTTCCAGTGACATCCATCAACTCAGCATCAACGGCCCCATGTTTGATCTGCCGACGTGCATGAGCAAGTTCCTCGCCCTCGGTCTCTCGCTACCGGATGTCATCCGCGCGTCCACCAGCAGACCGGCCGAGGTGATGGGCATGGGGGAGCAGCTAGGAAGCCTCAAGCCGGGCGCCATGGCCGACGTGGCGATGTTCACGATCGATCAGGGCCACTTCCCCTTCTACGATATCCATATGAACCGCCGGGATGGCACGCAACTCATCCGGAATACCTGCACGATCGTCAATGGCCGCGTGCTTTCGCGTCTTGCGGCGGAGCCGGAGGCTCCCTGGATCACCCTGACCCAGAACCAGCAGGATCTCATCAAGCGCGGCGAAACACCGGCTGCGTGGAGCGAGGCAAGCGCATCGCCCAGGGGGTGAGCACGCGGAGCGTTGCTGATTACCGGCCCCGCTCCGCCATAGGCGACATCACGAGCCGGGCCAGCAGCAGTGTCATCACCACCAGCACGGCAGTTCCCAGACGCACGGCCCCGGGAGCGCCAATTGCCTGAGCAACGGCGCCGGCAAGAAGCCCCCCGAACGAAGACATGCCAATAATTGTGATGGTGTACAGGCTCATAATCCGGCCGCGCAGGGCGCCTGGAGCATGCAACTGCAACATGGTGGCGATGGCCGCGCCAAACGCGGTGTTCGCAAGACCTGAGACGAGCAGCAGCGCGAGTCCTGCCGCGTAGGGTGGCACCAGGGAAAACAGCGCGAGCGCGACGCAAAAGGCGGCGTTGGCAATAAGCGCAAAGCGTCCCTTGCTCTTGATGTCGCCGAGCGCGGCGGTGCCAAACGCCCCCAGCAATGCGCCCGCACCTGGAGCCGCAAGGAGCAGACCGTACCCGCTCGCTCCGGCGTGCCAGAGGTCACGCGCGAAGACGGGAAGCAGCGTTTGATACGAGCGACCGAGAATGCTGACGCACGCCGACAGTGCCAGCATCGCCAGCACGGTCTGGTGTCGCCAGGCGAACCGCAGGCCACCGGTCAACCGGTCGAACAGTGACTCCACGCGACCCTCGTTCCGATTGCGGACGTCCCGCAGACTGAACAGCGCGGCGAGCACCACCAGGGTACTCAGTCCGTTTAACACAAACAGCGTTGGCGCGCCGAGCGGCTGGAGGAGCAGGCCCCCGAGGGCGGGACCGAACAGGGCGGCGCCGGTAAAGGCCGCGGAGTTGAGCGAGGTGGCGTTCATGAGGTCTTCCCGGGGCACAAGGCCCGGCAGAAGCGCCTGGCGAGCGGGATTATCAAAAGCAAGCACCGTTGCGTTAAGCAAGCTCGCCGCATACAGCATCCATACCTGCAGGTGGCCGCTGGCGACCGCCGCAGCCAGCACCATAGGGAGCACCACGCCAGCCGTCTGCGTATATTTCAACAGCGTAATGCGATCAACCCGATCAGCGACGGCGCCGCCGACAATCGGAAGCAGAATCATCGGGATCGCAAAACTCAGGCTCAAAAAACCCAGAGACAGCGCCGAGTTCGTCATTTGCAACACCAGCCACGCCTGCGCGACATTCTGCATCTGGGTGCCCGCGTTGGAAAAGATCAACCCGAGCCAGAGTACGCGGAAGTTCCGCGAGTGCAGGGCGGCGAAACGGGGCCGTGCGACTGCTGTGGTGGCGGGGGATGCGACCTTCACGGTCGCGGCGTCTGGTGGTTGAGACACGCTAACAGTCCCCTCTGCCTGGCCAGAACAAGCCGCGTGATGCCGCCGTCAGTCTACGCCCCCCACGCGCTCAGGCGCATAGTACCGCATAGCACTGAGGTGCGCGTTATCCCTGCCCGCCTCGCTTCTCTTCGATGTCACGATCCGTCTCGAGTCCCTGGCCACCGCTCTGGTGTTCCGATATTTCCGGATGGAGTTCACGCCGATGGTGATCGAGCCGGGACTGGGAGTCAAACTCCGCACCGCACGCCGCACAGCGAAATTCCTTGACAGCGGACATGGACTTCCTTTCGGGTGACAGATGTCACCAAATACTCGCTGGCCCCACGGTAATCAACATAGCGAAGATGACAATCAATGCCGCGAGAATCACGCTCGCGTAGATCCGAATATCCGCCCGCCTGACGCGCCTTGTCATGCGGCGCAGCCGGTACGCCAGACGGGCACGTTCCGATGCCCCGCTGCCACGCGGTCGTTGCTGTGCCAAGATGTCTCGGCTCCTATAACGTATCCCGCCTGCCATCGACACCATATCGGTACTAGGTTACCACTCTACCGCTCCGTACGCGGGGCGGCACCAGCACATCTGACCACACGTTCGGGGGCCTTGCCAGCGGAACGCGCCATGTCTGATATCCTTCCTCATATGACACACACCAAACCGAAGACGCCGCCCCCATCTCTCGAACCTCCAAAACATCCTTCCGCCTCGCCTGGCACATGTTTGCCCGACGCCATGCTCACCGACGACGCATGGTATGTCGACCTCGTGCTTTCAGGGAGCGGAATCGCGGATCAAGCGGCACGCGACATCACCTTCGAGCGGGTGCAGTTTCATCGTTTCGGCATGCAGCGGGTTCGCCTGCAGACATCGCAGTTTCGCGATGTTCGCTGTGATACGTGTGACCTGAGCGAAGCCGGCTGGGAGAAGGTACTGCTGCGCCGTGTCGAATTGATCGACTGTCGGATGCTGGGCCTGAAAGCCACTGAGGGACGCCTCCGCGACGTCCTCGTACGTGGATGCAACGCCACCTACGCCACCTTCTACGGAGCTGTTTTTAAGGTCGCGCGCTTTGAACGCTGCATCTTGAAAGACAGCTCCTTTACCGGCGCCGACCTCTCCGGCGTGACCTTCGACCGCTGCGACCTCACCAACGCAGACCTGCGAGACGCCAAGCTTGCAGGCGCGGATTTCCGCGGATCGCAGATCGACGGGATGCGCGTCACCTTGCGTGAGTTGCAGGGTGCGATCATTGATATCAGCCAGGCGGCTGTGCTGATGCGGACGTTTGGCGTTCTCGTGGAGCCGTGACGAACATCAGCAAGGTGTCTGAGGCGCCTCAGACGCGGCTCCTGGCAGACGATCACACGGCAAGAGCATGGGCACTGTCGCCTGCCTTCTCAATGATCTCGTCCACGAGTGCCTCGGTATGCAAAGCGCTGATGCCGTGGTGCCACGCGGGATTAACGTAGACCCCACGTTGCAACATCTGGCCACAGAAGGCCGCTAGCATCGCCTTATCGGTGCGGGACGCCTGCCGGTAGCCCGTCACCTCCGTTGCGGGATCGAGACCAAAATAGAGGCCCCCACGAGCGCCAACCCCCTGCACCCGCACCGGCAGGCACGCGGCATCACAAGCCGCCTGGAGGCCAGCAAACAGGCGTGCGTGCAGGTCCAGAAGACAGGGGTACCAGCCAGGTTCTGCAATGGTATCGAGCGTGGCCAGCGCCGCCATCACTGGTATCAGGTGGGCGTTATACGTTCCCGTATGGACCGCTGGCCCCACAGGCGCGACCACTTCCATCAACTCCCGTCTGCCACCAAAGACCGAGAGTGGCACACCCCCGCCGATCGCCTTGCCCAGTGTGCAGAGGTCAGGAATCACCCCCAGGTACCCCTGCGCTCCATCGGGTCCTGTCCGATAGCCCGACAGAATTTCGTCGAAAATCAGGACGATCCCCCGGCGTGCGGTTTCGGTACGTACCGTATCGAGAAAGGCGCGGGCGGGCAGAATGGCACCGGAATCGTAGTTGATCGGCTCCATCATCACCGCCGCCACCTCGTCACCCACCTGGTCGAGCATCCGCGTGAATGCCGCCGTATCGTTGAATGGAAGCACCAGCACGTCAGCGACCGCGGAGGGCGGCAGCCCTGCTGTCTCCGGGTGTGGCACTGGTGCATCCGGTGGGCCAGCGTCATCTGCCGATGGCCAGAAGCTAAAGGCCAGGGGATCGTTGAAGCCGTGGAAATGACCTTCGAACTTCACCACCCGTGTACGGCCGGTACAGGCACGTGCGACGCGCACCGCGTACCACGTCGCCTCGGTGCCAGAGTTGGTGAAGCGCACCTGTTCAAAGCAAGGGATCTGCTCCACCAGCCGTTCGGCAAGCCTGATCTGCGGCTCCCCGTCGTAGGCGCAACTCATACCCATGTCGGCTGCCTGCTTGATCGCCCTCACGACGGCCGGATGGCCATGTCCGAGGAGTGTCGCACCGTTGGACATGCACATATCGACCAGCCGATTGCCGTCATGATCAAAGATCCACGGCCCTTCGGAGCGGGAGATATACAGCGGACGTCCCAGCGCCGCATTGACGCGTGCCGCCGCCGTCACGCCCCCCGGCAGCACCCGGGTCGCCCGGGCATACAGCGTCTCCGACAGCATGCCGTTTCAACCTCCCCATCACCATCACCATCGAAGCACCCACACGCCGCACCGTATGCGTCGGTGGCGCCCCCTACGTGCTCGTTGCTCTGACCCATGACCTGGATGGTGGATATGCCCGGGCTGGCGACTCCATTATAGTGTGGCGATGCTGCGAGGGGTGGCGCCCGCCGAGCGAGCGTGCGGTTGCGGCGGCTCACACCGGTCGGCGTACCTTCTCCTCCTGCCGCAATGCGTCAAGCAGGTCCAGCATATCGGGGATCGGCAGCGTGTCGCGCCAGCTATCGCCATACTGGGTGAAGCGCAAACAGCCCTGGCAATCCACAAGGGCAGCGGCTGGTTGTCGGCCGAACTTCCGCCACGACCATCCCTGGCGATACACCGTCGCAACCGCGTGATCGGGATCGGCCAGGCCGGGAAAGGGCAGTTGTTCCCGTTCCCAGTACTCCCGCAGCCGCGTGCCGCTGTCGGGAGCTATGACCAGCAGTTCGGCACGACGTTCAACGCAGGCCGGGTAGTGGTGGCGCAACTGCGCCAGATGCCAGCGGCAGTGTGGTCAGAACAGACCGCGTATGAACACCACGAGGACATGTCGTGCCCCCCGATACGCCGAGAGCCGCACCGTACGACCGTGCGTGTCCACCAGTGTGAAATCGGGGGCAGGTGAACCGGACGGTTGGAGTACGACGATTAGCTCGCCTTTCGACGGCGCGGAAACGGCTCAGCGAAATCAGCAGCGGTCAACTGCACCTTCGCTCGGGGCCGCAGGCGCTCGACCGACTCGAGGAAAATGGGTCCATTGCAGCGCGGGCACCGCAAACTACGATCAGCGCGCTCCGTCCGAGCATCTGCGGGAGTCAGCGGCACAAAGGTGTGCACCTGCATCAGCGTTGCATATTCACCTTCCAGGGCACCCGCCACATGCCCACAATAGTAACACTTCACATCTGCTCGCACCATCATGGTCCGTAGCCTCCTCATCTGTCTTGCAGGTCTCCATACCTGACTTCAGTGTGACCAATGGCTCGCGGCTACGCACCACATATCTGGCTGATTTTCTAACAACAGTTAGACCGTGCCGTTCGCTCGCATTCGTCGTATCCCTCTATCCACCATACGAATGACCTTGGAGATCGGATCAACGACGAGGGTGCTGTGGAGCGCACGAGGATCGCATGGTACGCAATGTCTACCATCGTTTACCATCCAGCAAGACGCGGCCACGCCGAGCGGGTTACCTGGAGCGGTGGTATCCTCGCACCGGAACCGTCACCCGAGAGCACCAGCAAGGGAAGGAAAAAGTGGATATGAAAATCGAGCGGGTCGAGTCCTTTCTCATGGGAAATCGCTGGCTGTTCGTCGAAATCACCACAGATACAGGCATTGTGGGCCTCGGGGAAGCCGGATTGTGGGGCTATCCCGCCGCCGCCGAGGCCGTGATCGCACAATGGCGTCCCTACCTGATCGGCAAGGATCCCTTGCAGATCGAGCACCACTGGCAGTATCTGTACCGCAACGCACACTTCCGGGGAGCGGCGATTGGAGGCGCGCTCGGTGGCATCGATATCGCCCTGTGGGACATCGCCGGGAAGCACTACGGCGCCCCGTGCTACGCACTCATGGGCGGCAAGTGTCGCGACCGCGTTCGCCTGTATATGCATATCGGCGGCGACTCCCTCGACGACTTCCTGATAGACGGACGTCGCGCGGTGGACGACGGCTTCACGGCGCTCAGGTTCGTCCCATTTAAAGACGACTACCCCAGCCGCCGCTTCAGCGACGTGATGGCGGAATCCGTGGCACGTGTCGGCGCTTTGCGCGAGACCGTTGGGAACGGCGTTGATCTGTGCGTTGAAATCCACCGGCGGATGTCGCCCATGGAAGCCATCACGTTAGGGCGCGAACTGGCCCAGTTCCGTCCCTTCTTCCTTGAGGATCCAATCATCCCCGACAGCGTGCAGTCCATGGCAGACGTGCAGCGGCAGTGTGCCATTCCGATTGCCACAGGCGAGCGTTTGCACACCATCTTCGAGTTCCGGGAGTTGCTGCAGGCGAGCGGCTGCCAGTTCATCCGCCCCGACGTCTGCATCGCGGGTGGGCTCACGCAGTCCAAGAAAATTGCCACCCTTGCTGAGGCGTATCACATCGGCGTCATTCCACACAATCCGTTGAGTCCCGTCAGCACCGCCGCCTGCGTGCAACTCGACGCCTGCATCCCCAATTTCACGCTGCAGGAATATACCGGGGAAGACAAGCCACCGAAGAGCCTGCTGCTGAAAGAGCCGCTGACACTTGAACGGGGCTACCTGATCATCCCTGACCGACCGGGTATTGGTGTTGCGTTGAATCACGACACGGTGGCAAGCAATCCGTTCACGCATCGGGAGATCGCCACTCCCCTCCACGAAGACGGCTCGGTGGCTGACTGGTAACGGCGCAGGGCAACAAAAAAGGGCCGGGAGAGCGCTGCTCCCCCGGCCCGGTGCGTCTCCTGTTGCTGCTTACTTGCGGTGGCCCTTATCGGCCGCCTTCGCTGGTTGAGCGGCCTGTGCTGGCTTCGCCTCGTGCTTCTCGGCCTGCTTCGGCTGCTCGGCCTTCGCCTCGTGCTGCACAGCTTTCGCCTCCTGCTGTTCGGCCTTCACTTCGTGCTTCTCAGCCTGCTTCGGCTGCTCGGCTTTCGCCTCGTGCGTCGCTGGCACGATGGTAGCGCCTGCGATTCGATTGAAGATGCTGGCGACGGCGCCGTGTTGGCTTCCCTGGCCACGGTCGTGTGGCGCGCGTGCGGCGCTGCTGATGGCCGCGTGCTCCAGGGCCGTCGGCGCTGCGTTGGCGGCAAATCCACCGACGTGGAGTGGTGTGAGCGGCGCAAGGGGGGCGAGCTGAACCGGAGCGACGACTGGCACAACGGGTGCTGCCGCCATGGAAGCCGTCTGCACCGGCGCGGACTGGACAGGGGCGATGGCTGCCGCTACGGGAGCGATCTGCACGGGTGCGGGTGCCAGCGGTGCGGCGGTGGCCAGCAGTTGCTCCACAGCCGGTGCTGATGCAGGCACGGATGGTACAGGCGCAGGCGTGGTCAACGTAGGAGCTGTGTAGGTCTGACCGATACCGCCCGCACCGAACTCCTGATCCCAGTAGATGCCGTCGGGACCGCCGTACGCAACGCCGACGCCGGTGGTGGTATGGGCAGGGTTCATGATATTCACGTAATGCTCAGGCGACGCCAACCACGCGGCAACCACGGCCTGGGGCGTTGTCTGGCCCGCAGCGATATTCTCGCCCACGGTGGTCCAGCCGGTGTACCCCGCCAGCGCGTCGCACTGTGTGAAGTCGGGCACGGGGCCACAGGTATGCGCCCAGCACGTGCCCGATGCCAGCACCTGTGAGTAGGAAGCCGCCGACGTAATGAGCAACGGGTTGACCGTCAGGGGCGCCAGGCCCGCGCCCTGGCGCTGCTGGTTGATCAACGCGATCACCTGATCGGTGAACGAGAGCGCCGTGGTGGTTGTGGTGGCAGACGTATCCGCGGGCACAATCGAGGCCGCTGGCACGGCCTGCGCAGTGCCGAAGAGCAAGCCAGCCGCCATTCCAATCGGCGCCAGCTTTTGTAACAAACGCATCGTGTAACCTCTCTCATCTGTCGCCCGCGCCTGCGGGTCGTACCGGACTACCGGCGCTATCGCCTTGTAGCAATGTAAGGAACATACCGTACTTCCGGTAGATGCAGGTTACCGGATCGCGTCCATATTTCCCGAATAATCAGTACTATTGGGCTAATGTAACGAAGCGCATGGTGAATGTGCGAAAAATGCGACGGGGTTCCATGATAAAGAGTGAGGGTGATCCTTTAAAAGCAACGGGGCTGAATGCAGTACTGCAGTGCTTGGGAGAAAGGTGCGGACTGCGGTCCGCACCAAAGTACGACCGACTGCGGCCGGTGCGTATGTAGCGAGCCACGTGCTGGTCATAGTAGAGAATGGGGGTGAGCACACCGTCGTCAGCGAGCCGACACCAGTGGCCATATGGCTGGTGACGGACCCGCGAACAACCCTATCGCCAGTGGGTGACCAGGAGCAGTGGACGCACCGACCGCAGTCGGGGTCACTTTGGTGCCGACCGCAGTCGGCACCCTTCAATCTACCAACCGCTGATGGGTTATTTTCAGAGCAGCGTCTATGCCCCGCGGGGACACCCCCGAGGGATGAAAAGCATGCCATCCCCATGAAACCACGCGGGGAGTCCGCGAAGGCGGACTTTGCCGTGTCAGGCGCGACTTCAGTCGCTGGCCGCGCCCGACCAATCGGCAATACGCTACTTTCACGGCAGGCAGAAACTCAATACACCCGATGGGGTGCCCTTACCCTACCCCGACCTGAAACTCAAAACGAGGTTGTGAGGTCCAGGGTCTGCCCGGCCCTCGCCGCGTCGTAGCTTTTGAGCATAATTTCCAGCACGTGCCGCGCGTGCTGGGGTGTCATCACGAGTTCCTCACGGCCCTGCACGACGTTGACGAAGTGTGCAACACCGTTGGCAAAGGACCACGGGCGTTCCGACTCATCGGAACCGCGCCGTGGCGGCATGAGCCGTCCGCGATAGACGCTTTCCGGTACCATCCATCCACGCAGGCCGTGCTCCGGATCGTCGCGAAAGACCTGGTATGGCGGCTCATCGGGCGTGGCGGCCAGGTTGATAACACCTCTGGACCCGTAGATTTCCGTTCGTGGTCCCTGTGTGGAAAGCACACAAAAACTGGCGTCGACGTGGGCAAAGCAGGCATCGCCAAAATCAAGCATGATCATCGTGTTGTCATCGATGCCCACGTCGATGGTCTTGCCTCTGGCCACGCCCGCGCGGATCTCGCGTTGCGGAATCGCAATGCCCGACATGGCTGCCACGCGCTTCGCCGGACCCAGCAGCCCGGTAATGAATGTGAGTGGATAGACGCCCAGATCAAAGATCGGACCCGCCCCCTGCTGGTAAAACCACGTGGGATCGGTCACAAAGTCCATCAGCCACGCGGGTCCCGGGTGCGCACGCGAGCGTGATACCCTCGCCGTGGGCCGCATCGATGACGCGATTGGCGTCATCCAGCGTGGTGGCGATGGGCTTCTCGGTGTAGACGTGCTTGCCCGCACCGATTGCCTTCAGTGACGCTTCAGCGTGAAACTGCATCGGCGTCAGATTGATCACCGCGTCGATACCGCCGTCGCGCAGCATGGCGTCGTAGCTGGTGTACCGCTGGGGAATGCTGTAGGTCGTCGCGGCGCGGTTCACCCGTTCCTCAATAGCGTCGCAGACGGCCGCCAGGTGGAGGCGGCCCTCGCGTGACAGGCGTGCGATACCGGGGAGATAGGTATGCTGGGCCACATCTCCCGCGCCAAGCACGCCGACACGGATGGTCGTCATCGCCTGCTCCTCCTCCTCATGAAGCTACCGTCCAGCTGCCTCGCGTTCCCGCTCGGCGGCGAGTTGCCCCTGCTGCCACGCGAAGTCGATCTCCTCGCCAAAGCGCTCGGGATGGTCGGCCCGCCAGAGTTGCTTGCGAATGACGAAGTTCGCGGGGTCGAGCGCCAGTGCCTGCCGCCACGCGTCCAGGCCCGCATCGCGGTCGCCCGCCGCCATGCGCTGAAAACCTGTGCGCAGCAGCGCTGCCACGCGCTCCTGTAGCTCCGGAGTGAGCCTGCCAGCAGCATCGGCGTGCGGCGTCTGCCCGGACGAACCGCGCAACGCCGCTTCGAACGCGGCCAGCTCGGCGGCATTGCTCACCTCGAAACCGCCATATTTTGCGTAGCGAATGATCCCGTCGTGATCGATCAGCACGCCATTCGGAATTGCTTTGAAGCCCAGCAACGCACCGAGCGTATTGTCGGCGTCGATCACCGTGGGAAAGGTCGCGCCAGCACGCTCGGTCCATGTGCGTACGGCGTCATCGCCACCCATATCCGATGCCACCGAGACGAGTTCAAACGTGTCGGAGTGGTGCGCCTGGTAGTACTGTTGCCACCCGGGCAACTGTGCGCGGCACCGTCACCAGCTGGCCCACATGAACAGCAAGACATGTTTGCCGCGCAGGGCCCCCAGATTCAGGGTGCCGCCGCCCAGCAATGGCAACGTCACCTCTGGCATCGCGTCTCCCAAGCCAATGTCGTGTGTACCCGCTGTATCGTGTGCCATACGTCCTCCGCATTCTGTTTCGCCATATACCGCCAACCAGATGCTACCGCATGCAGCGTCAGTTCGCCATCGAGCCCCGGGTGTCCGCCAAAGTTTTGCGTGTTAGGAGGAGAAGACGGACACGCCAATGTGACCTACGTCTGATGAGCACTATGGCGCGGCGCAAAAATCTGGCGGCCACCCTCGAGCCCCCACCTGGACGAGCAGTATCCACGGTTCTCCAGGTCACTTCCGAGGATGACAACGCCCCCGTCCGCCCTCACCGTTCGGCAACATCGCCCCGTCCATAATGAAGCAGCTGTTCAGCGGAGGCACTAACGGGAGTCGGTCGTACGGTGCCACCCCACCGCAGTAACCACGGCCCTTCGGGCCACCACCGAAGATGAAAAAGGGTCGTCCCTTCCCGACCGCAGTCGGCCGTACTCTGCCATCGGGTGCCCTCTGGGGACGCAGTCGGCACCCTGTGATCTACCGGCCAGCACTACGCCTTTATCAAAGGTAGCGGCGTACCCCCACCCTTGCATCTTCGGCTCCCGATCAGGTAACCTGTACGCATACGTACAGGTATAGGACTGACTATAAAAGGGGGACGGCGCGGCATGCGGATCAGTGAAGCAGCCGAACGGCTGGGTGTCACCCCGCGCACCATCAAATACTACGAGGAACTTGGCCTCATCAGCCCGGAACGCTCCAGCGGCAAGTACCGCGACTACAGCGGCGATGATCTCGAACGTGTCGAGCGGATCCGCAATATGCAGGGCCTGGGGTTCTCCCTGGCAGCGATCCGTGAGGCGCTCAAGTACCGGCGGCAGGTGGACGAATACGGCCACAAACGGCTCCGTACCGCCGACCTCGAAGCGGTTGTCAACGCCATCGAAGCACAACTCACCGACGTGCGGCACCGCATCGCCAGCGCACGTGCCGAGGTCGAAGTGGGCGAGAAGGTGGCTGCAGAACTGGAAAACGACCTCGCGCGCTGCCGGGAACGTCTCGCCCGCCGCTGTCCCACCACGCGCACCCTCAACAGGAGTCACGCATGAACCAGCGATCCATTGGTCCCTCTGCCGTCACCCGGGGGGTTGTTGCCACGCCTCCCGTACCCGGCATTCCCGCACCGTCCGCCAGCCGCCCGGGGCAGCGCTTCATCCTCGATGAGCATCATCTCGTTGCCAGTGTCAACCGCCTGGCCATCCCCATCATCGCGGAAAATCTCTTCCAAACCACGCTGGGCATCGTCGATATGCTCATGGTCAGCCGTCTTGGCGCCGCGGCCATCGCCGGTGTGGGCACCTCGTTACAAATTATGTTCCTGGTGATCTCCGCGCTTTCCGCCGTCACCGTTGGCACCACGGTCATGGTCGCCCGCTACACAGGAGCCGGACAGACCGACGATGCCACACGCACGGTCAAACAGTCGCTGGTCCTCGGGATCGCGCTCGCGCTGATCATAAGCGTCCTGGGTCACTTCTTCGCGCACACCGTCATCGAAGTGATGGGTGCGACACCGGATGTGGTGCAGACCGGTGGCGACTACCTCGACGTGGTGGCCCAGATGTCGATCTTCCTGGTCATCCAGTTGGTCTGTTCAGGCGCACTCCGTGGAACGGGCGACACGCGTACCCCGATGGTCGTGACCGGACTCGTCAACGGCGTCAACATCGTCGTTGCCTACGCGCTCATCTTCGGCCACTTCGGCTTCCCCGCCATGGGCGTGCTGGGCTCGGCGTGGGGGGCCAGCGCCGCCCGTGCGGTGGGGGCGGTCATTATGCTGGGCATTCTTATCAGTGGGCGCCGCAATGTGCGCATTCGCAGTGCGGGTGGCTGGCGTCCCGACCGCGCCCTGATGGGACGCATCCTCAAGATCGGCCTTCCATCGATGATCGAGCAGTCGCTGATGAGCGGCGGCATGCTCCTCTATTCGGTCATCGTGATTGGCATGGGCACCTCGGTGTATGCCGCGCAACGGATCACGTTTAACGCCCTGTCGGTCTCGTTTATGCCGGGGATGGGCTTCGGCATGGCGGCAACCACCATGACCGGTCAGTCGATCGGCGCGAAACGGCCCGACCTGGCACTGACGTCCACCTGGATCGCCTTTCGCATGGCGGCCCTCTGGATGTGTACGATGGGGCTGGGTCTGATGATCTTCCCGCACCAGATCATGCACTTCTTCACGAATGATCCCGTGATCGATGACGTGGGCGCGGCGGCGCTGCGCGTGCTGGCAATCTCACAGCCGTTTCAGGCGCTGGGGCAGGTGCTGTCGGGCAGTCTGCGCGGTGCGGGTGACACCCGCTTCCCAATGCTGGCGACGGGCCTCTCGGTGTGGCTTATCCGTCTCCCATTTGGCTGGCTGTTCGGCGTGCCGCTGCACGGGGGCCTGTCCGGTGTGTACCTCTCGAACATTCTCGATGCCGCGGTACGCGCCGGTGCCAACTACTGGCGGTTCCGCACCGGCGCCTGGCAGAAAATCAAGCTGTAGTCACCGCGTGAGCAGCAGTCACCTGAGGCGAACAGAAGCGCGCGTGAAAGTCAGAAGCCATGACACGGGAGGCAGCAATCGTACACTGCCTCGCGTGTGAAAAGTGATGAGTTCATCGGGGAGTCTGCCTGGAGTTCGAGAAGGCGGACGTTGCAGTGCCGGGCGCGACTTTCGTCGCCGGCTAGGCCCAACTACAGGGCAGCGTCGATGCCCCCGTCGGGGCACCCCCAAAGGATGAAAATGACCTCGTCCTTCCTCTTTGTCGGGCGACGGTGCCACCAACCCCAACGATCCCGTTACCCAGTTAACGCACCGACCGCAGTCGGCCGTACTCTGCCATCGGGTGCCCTCTGGGCATGCAGTCGTAGGCCCCAGCAACCAATCCGTGATGGACTATTTCCAGAGCAGCCGTTGGGCCTACCTGGACGCATCCGAGTTGAGCCGCACCGCTCAGACGCCAGATTTCCCTCGCGGATTCAGCAGATGACGTGAGTGGAGATGCCGCCCCTGGCTACGATCCGTGGGGCGCCCACGTCTCCGTCGGCTGGTGATAGTATCTCCGCACGCTTCGATCCGACGCTCTTGCCACTGAAGGAGGTCTGCGCCTCGTGGTCAGTCACCCAAAACCCCAACGAGATGCATTCCAGGTCTTCGATCCCCACCAGGCGCGCACGATCACCGCAGCGGTTGAGCGCATCTTTCCCGCCGACCCCCTTGGCCCGGGCGCAGCCGACGCTGGCGTCGCCGTCTATATCGATCGTGCGCTCAGCGGACACGATGGCGACCTCCGTGTCACCTATCGCCGGGGTGTCGAGCAGCTGGATGAGAAAGCGCGGGCTATCGCCGCGTGCGCCTTTGCCGATGCCCCGCCGGATGTACAGGACGGGGTGCTGGCCGCGATGGAGCGTGACGAACCAAACCTGCCGCCGACGCCACACGGCCACCCATTCTTTGACACCCTGCTGGCGCACACGCGCGAGGGACTGTTCTCTGATCCTTCCTATGGAGGCAATCGCGACATGATCGGCTGGAAGCTACTCGGCTATCCAGGCATCCAACTCCACCATCCGCCAGAAGACTTTGCTCCCGGAGCGGTGCTTACGAGCGAGCGCATGCTCAGCCTCGCCGATGTCGGGCACGACCTGCGGCCTGGGTGGATGGACGATCCTGGAGCCATCATCTTCCCGCATGGTCCGGCCGACGTGGACGATCAGGATGGACGGGAGGACACCGATGGCACTCCAGCCTGATGTCTGCATCATCGGCATGGGAGCCGCCGGCAGCGCGGCCGCCTTCGCGCTTGCCCAGGCAGGGATGCGGGTCCTCGTCATCGAAGCCGGTGCACCCATTGACAATCGGGATGTGCGTCTCGATGAACTGTACGCGGTCTACGGACGTGGGGGCTTCAGTCAGAAGTTCGATCAGGAGCGGCAGACGTGGCGACCTACCCCCCATGACCAGGCCACCCCCGCCCAGTATTCGCTTGGCAGAATGGCGAACGGCGTCGGTGGCGCGACGCAGATCTATGGCTGCTGGCTCAGACGTTTCCAGCACCACGACTTCGCGATCCGTTCAAGCACCATCGAGCGGTACGGTGAAGCGGCACTCCCCGAAGGGTCAGCGGTCGTGGACTGGCCGATCACGTACGATGACCTGGAACCGTACTACAGCCGCGCCGAGCACATGATGGGTGTCGCTGGCATCCCTGGCAATATCCGTGGTGAGGCCGTGCCCGATGGCAATCCCTTCGAGCCGTACCGCAGCGTGCCGCTCCCGCTGCCCCCGGTGATCCAGCCACAGACGAGCAAACTGTTCACCGAGGCGGGGCGAAGGCTTGGCTACCACCCCTACCCCGTCCCGGTGTCCGTCAACAGTGTGTCATACGACGGCCGCCCCGCCTGCACCTACTGTAGCTGGTGTACCTTTTATGTGTGCCACAATGGATCCAAGACGACGGCGGGCAACAGCTTCGCCGCTAAAGCAATGACCACCGAGCGTGTGCAATTGCTGAGCCGCTGCCGGGTGATCCGCCTCAATGCCACCGGTAGTGGTCGTGTCACCAGTGTTGACTACCTCGACCCCGATGGTCTGGTTGTCCGGCAGGAGGCGCCGCGCTTTATCCTCTCAACCTACACGTTCGAAAACGTGCGGCTGCTGCTCACGTCCACCTCGGACGCCTACCCTGATGGCCTCGGAAACAGCCACGGGCAGGTGGGGAAGTATTTTATGTCAAAACAGTACTACACCGTCGCCGGTCTCTTCGAGGAGCAGCGGCTCAACCGCTTCGCGGGAGCGGGCCACCAGGGAACAATTATGGACGACTTCGTGGGCGACAACTTCGACCACACCGGCCTCGGCTTCATCCGTGGCGCGACGATCAGTTGCGAGGAGCAGGTGCAGCCGATTGGTGCGTCACGCATGGCGCTTCCGCCAGGGGTGCCGCGCTGGGGCGCCGCATACAAGAAGCATCTGCTGACCAACTGGAATAGCATGGCCGATCTGCGCATCCAGCCCGAGGCGCTTCCCTATGAGGACACGTTTCTCGATCTTGACCCGGAGGTGCGCGACCGCTCCGGACTCGGCATGCCAGTGGTACGCATCACCTGGCGATTGCACCCGAATGAGCACCGCATGATGGACTACCTTGAGGGCCGTACGCTGGACATATTGCGAGAGATGGGCGCCACGGGCGCCTGGACGGGCAACCGGTTCACCGGCGCGGGAAGCGCCCACGACGTGGGCGGCTGTCGCATGGGCGCCGATCCCGCTTCTTCGGTCGTTGATCCGGCACTCCGCCTCCACGACGCACCCAATCTCTACGTGATGAGCGGCGCCGTCTTTCCCAGTGGTCCCGGCATCAACCCGACGCTCACCATCCAGGCTATGACCCTGCGTGCCTGCGATGAGCTCGTGGCGACATCCTGAGTGGCCCGGCTGCCTGATAGCTGCGCTACCGGTCGCCAGGGTTGGCGCGCTTTTCGCTAACACCTATCAAGCTACTGACTCTGCATTCCTTGCTGCACAGGACGTATGTGCCACGCTATGCCTGACAACCATGTGGAACTCACGGCTCATCCTGCGCCAGTAGCCGAACAGGCGGGCCGCAGTCGGACCTTTCTCCAACGGGAGATCCTGCTGCTCCTGCTGGCTGTCGCTGTCTTTGTGGCGCTCGGCACAATTGCTGGCGAATATGGCTCGGATCGTGTCGATGTCGCGGTGACGCGCGACCTCCAGAGCGTGCAGTGGCCCCCGCTTGCCTGGCTCCTGGTCCACGTCAGTGACGTTGGATTCCAGCCGCTTGCGGCCCTGAGCTACATCGTTGTCGCGTTGTGCCTGGTGCTCGTGCGGCTGCCCCTCGAGGCCGTGATCGCCGTCGGCGGTTCTGGCCTCGCGGTCCTGGTGGGTGGCGTCGTCAAACTCCTGGTGCGGCGCATGCGTCCAACAGCATCCCTCGTGCATGTTGTGGGACACCTGACGGATTACAGCTTCCCTTCAGGGCACGTGGTCCATTACACTACGCTGTTTGGTTTCGCGCTGTATGTCGTGTACGTCACGTGGCAAGGCTCGCTGCTCAAGAGGAGCGTGGTGCTCGTGCTGCTCACGCTGATCGCGCTGGTCGGGCCGTCTCGTGTCTATCTCGGGCAACACTGGGCCACCGATGTAACAGCGGCATACCTGTTTGGCGGCGTGTGGCTGGCCGCCATGATCGAACTGCATCTCCTGTTGAAACAACGCTTCAAGCGTGGCTGGCGCCGTCCTGCCTGGTCTGCCTGACAGAGATACACTTGGCTTCCCGTGATGCGTACGGGGGCAACACTCCACACACGTTTCTGGAGCGACATGAGCACCAGACCGATGAGACCGGCGGAGCGCGGGCACGTTGGCATCGGTCAGGCCAGGTCCTCAATCCGCGACACCAGGGCAACTCGGAGCCGGTGGAGTACCGCCGGGGCGACGCCCAGCCAGGCGGTACTCGCGAGCCAGCCTCCCAGTACGTCACTGGGATAGTGGACGCCCAGGTACACCCGACTGAACCCGACGGCCACCACGAAAGCAGTGCCCGCCACGACAGTGGCTCCTCGAAGCACCGGCCGCGGATTGGCCCACGCAAACCAAATGATCACTCCCACCAGGCAGAAGGTCGCCATCGCGTGTCCGCTGGGAAAACTCAGTCCGAGGGTCGCGGCGTGGGTGAAGAGCGACGGCCGGGTGCGATGCACCGCAAACTTGAGGATGTTATTGAGCGCCCCTTCGCCCAGCATGACTGCCGCGACGGCCGCCGCTTCCCATCGCCGTAGATCCAGGACCAGCCGGTAGCAGAGAAACGCGGTCGCCGCGCCAATGACGGGGATATAGCCGAACGCGGTTAAGAGGTACATGACTGCCGTGAGATAGGGACTGGCATGGGTATGGATGGCGAGCTCAAGTTGCACATCGGCAGGCATGGTGGTGTGCAGGCGCACCGCTGTCGCCAGCACAACCAAGCCCACAAACGCGAGGATCGCGGGCCAGAGAACCCAGCGCGGCACGGCCAACGGCGCACGACCGGCCTGGAGCCAGCGCACCCACTCCGCCGTGTCCGACCGACGCGGGAAGCGTAGAGACTCTCGGTTAAGGTTCACGGTCTACCATCGCCTGTGTGGCCGCCACATGAGCAGCGCATGCACGCGTGGGAACGCCGCCAGCACCGGTTGATTCCAGGTGCGTGGCAGGGGTGCCATTGCGGCGACGATCGCCGCCAACAGGACAATGACCACGCTTCCGACGACATCGACCGTGTGATGTGCACCGACAGCAAGTCGCCCAAGGGCAACCAGTAGCGTGCCAGCAGCCAGCGGCCCGATCCACCGTCGGTCAATCCCATACACGGTCGCGGTGAGCGCCGCGACCAGTAGCGTATGATCCGAGGGAAAGCCGTTGTCGGCGGAGACAGGCATGAGCGGCACGGTATGAGCCACGATATAGGGCCGTGGGTTAGAGATGAACTGGGCTGCAATCCTTGCCAGGAGGATCGCCCCGAGCATCACGATACCAATGCGTGCCACGGTTGCAAACGTCAGCGACTCACGTTGCCGCCACACAAGGAGCAACCACACGACCAGAAGAAGATAGACCAGCAGGCCAGCACAGACAACTGCGAGCGATCGAACAATGCCAGATTGAGACGCCACAGCCGCCAGCGCCGATTGAAACCGATCATCCATTGCGTGGCCTTTCAGGTCGTTCTGTCACCCTACGTGCTCACCACGGCGAGTGTGGGCGTGCCGAGCACCGATCATCTGACGTGCTGCTGGTACTGGTCGAGGGGACCCGGCATCGCTCGCTCCGCTTCCGCCTCCAGCCGTGCCTCGTTCCGTTTCAGGAAAACGAATGCGGCGACGACGGCCATCACCGCCAGAACGACCGCGACTTTGCCCACCGTTCCCGTTATTCGGTGCACCTCTTCGCCCAAGGCATAGGCGCCCAGCCCGTACAGCGTTGCCCAGGTGATCCCGCCTGCCGCATTGTAGACAAGAAAACGACGCCACGGCATGCGGTTGGTGCCGGCAAGGAAGGCGGCCAGCGCCCGCAGGACAGCAATGAATCGTCCAAAAAAAACGACCTTGCCACCATGGCGCAGAAAGAGATACTGCCCGAGTTTGAGCCGCGCTTCATTCATATGCAGCGCCGGGCCGTAGCGACGAAGCAGGCGATAGCCTCCCTCGCGTCCAACCCAGTAGCCGAGGTTATCGCCCAGGATCGCCCCCACGGCCGCCGCCAGTATCACCCCGATAATGCTGAGCCTGTGGGTCGAGCCGGCATAGATGGCCGCAGTGAAGAGCATGGTTTCCCCGGGCACCGGTATGCCTGCGCTCTCCACCGCGACGAAGAGCAAGACGGCGAGATAACCGTACGAGGCAATGAGGTGGGTGAGATCCTGCGTGGCGAGATGGAACATACGCTCCGGTCTACTTTCTGCCTGTGGAAGCCGTCACAGTCGGGGGGCATCGCACCGTCGGTTACCTGCTCATACGCAACTGCACTACCGTCATCTTCCGGAAACTGACCAGCCGCGGGATGGACGCGCATGCGTTGTCAATGAGGGGCCATGGGGTGATGCCACACGCCCGGTCCTGCACATTGACATTGCTACTGCCCGATAAGGCATCCATCCAGCACAGCATGAGCACGCTCGGGTCCTTCCCATCCCCGACTTTTAATATCACTGCCTTCCAGGTCTTTGAACACAGCAAAGAAGTGCTCGATCTCTTTCAAGAGGTGTGGTGGCAGGTCCTGTATGGTATGGTACCCGGCGAAGCGCGGTTCCGCGACCGGCACGGCTAACAGCTTCGGCTCCAGCTTGCCATCGGTATGTTCGATCGTGATCACGCCAAGGAGCCGTACGCGTATCACGCAACCGGGAAACGTCGGCTGGTCTACCATCACCATCGCGTCAATCGGGTCGCCATCCGGTCCCCTGGTGCCCGGCACGAACCCGTAGTCGGTGGGGTAGTGCATGGCGGAATACAGTGTACGGTCCAGCGCCAGCACGCCCAGCTCCGGATTGTACTCGTACTTATTGCGTCCTCCCATGGGAATCTCCACGACCACATGGACGTGTCCATCGTTCGCTCTTGGTGGAATCCGAGAGAAATCCATCGAACCGTTGCTCCTCACGCTGCAATTGTGCCTGTACAGAAGAGGGAGAGGCGTTAGCCCTTCCCCAGTTGCAGCACATCGTCGAGATGAGCGAGCACGCCTGCTGGCCCGGCGTAGATGGCCACCGCGCCTGCCTTCATGAGGACGTCACGTTCGATCCCACCGGACAGCAATCCGACGCACGGCAACCCTGAGGCGCCGGCCGACTCAATGTCGTAGACCGTGTCTCCAAAAACGAGCACCTGAGGTGGCTTGCCAAGGCGCTCCCAGGCCGTCGCAAAGATATCGGGGCTCGGCTTGGTCGCCGCGACGTCTTCGGACGTCACGATCACATCGACGGCCTCCTTACCACCCAGATGGCCAAGATAGAATTCCATCTCCTCTGCCTTCGCCGATGACGCCAGTGCGGTGGAGACACCCCGTTCGCGGAGCGCCCGTAGCAGGTCGGCGGCTCCTGGCAGGGGCTCGGTGTGAGGAAGCAAGCCCTTCGTCGAATACTCTTCGTCGTGCAGCTTCTTCGCCTGCTCGATCTCCTCGGTGGCATCCTTCCCGAGTATCGCCGGAGCAAGCTGGTCGCCCCCCATACCGATCTTGTGGAGAATGGTCGTCGCGTCAATCTCCTTGCCCAAACGCCGAAAAGCGCGGCACCATGCCAGAACGTGGAGGGGTGTATTGTCCATCAACGTGCCATCGACGTCGAGCAAGGCCGCTGTTATCAACTCATTGTCCTTTGTTTCGCGTCTGATCGGCTGGGATACATGTTCACGCTGGAACGGCTAACGCCCCGACTTGCGAACGGCGACGACCATCTCCGTCAGCGGACGCGAGGTCATCCCCGAAGGAGATCAGCACAGGGTCGAGATCACGAGCGTCCCTCGCTTCGGCATCGACGAATTCCGCCACGGCCGCTTGTTCTGGCGTGGCCGCCCGGCGCTCCAGAAGGTAGCGCCCCAGTGCATCATCCAGCGAGGGCATCACCAGCCCGCGCTCGGTGCCCAGTGCACTGTACGCCGGTCGGCGGGCGACATAGTTGAACGTGGTCGCTGGCCACGGGTCAATCAAACGGGCGTTCAGGTTGGCATGCTTCGCAACCCGACGCGCGAGGTCGCCCCAGGTGATCGGATCAGGATTGGCGAGGTGCCGGATCCCCGACTCACCATCGAGCAGCAGGTCCAGAACCGCATGGACCAGGTCGGGCACGTAGGTCGCCGTGATCGTGATGTCGCTTGCGGCGGTAAACGGGCGTCCTGCCTCAAGAGCACGCAGCGCCAGCGTCACAAAGTTATGCTCGTCCCACGGGCCAAAAAAGGCACTGGCCCGGATCACCATGGCAGATGGCAGTGCTTGCAGCACCCGGTCTTCGGCTTCTGCCTTGCTTCGACCGTAGGTGTTTAGGGGCGCGGTTTGGTCGCTCTCGATATACGGCGAACCCTTCTTGCCATCAAACACCAGATCCGACGACAAGGTCACCAGCTGGATGCCATGGCGAGCACAAGCCTTCGCCAGCACCACGGGACCAAGCGTGTTCTCGCGTTCGCAGCGAACAGCGTCCCGTTCGGCATCATCGACCCGGACGTATCCAGCTGTGTTGATGACCGCCCAGGGGTGGTGTGCGATCAAGGCCGCATCGACAGACGCATCCCGGGAAATGTCCATCTCGTCACGCGTCACGAGCCGGTATGCCATGCCACGCAGTTCACACAGGCGCGCGAACGCCCGCCCGAGGGTGCCCGTCGCGCCGGTGATCAGGAGGGGCCGGGACGTCGTGTACTGCAGCATCTGCTTACTGATCAGACGATCCCAGCGAGCCTCACCATCCGCGCTGCCTCGCACGCTGAAACCGAGGTTGTGCCGCTCCGAGCGGTGCCACCAGCCGGGGGCCGCCAGGACAGGATGATCCGGACGGCGTCCCATCCCCAGGTCGCGGATCACGCCTGCAAGCGCCGTCGGCCTCGGTTGCGGCGCGCGCAGGTCGAAAATGCCTGGTTCGTAATGACCGGCGTCACACGTCACCAGCGTGTTCCAGTCATATGCGCCCAGCAGTGACCACGCGGTCACCGCCCGTATGTCGGCGCCCTCGCGACGTACCTCATCGGCGGCGTCCCACACCTCAACGAACCAGCGCATCTGTTCCTCACGGGTACAGCCATTGTGCGCTTCGGTGATGGCAATCGGCAGGTGATACCGATCCCAGGCCTCTCGCAGCAGCCCGGCTGGCCCGGTTGGACCGTCAGCACAGGCGCGCACCGCCTCCACATCCGCATAGGTATGGATCCCGTTCCCTCCATGGCTGTGTGCGGGGTACCATGCCGTGCGCTCATCCAGATACCGTTCGCTGCACAGATAGGAGTTGACACCAATGATGTCGGGTGGGCAGGGGTGATCGAGGAACCAGCGGAGCTCATCTTCGTTGATCCCCACCCATGCGAGGTGGTGCCACATGCGGTGATCAGGAGTTACCTTGCCGCACAGCAGATCCCACGTGATCCAGCGTCGTTCGTTTTCGAAGTCTGCCTGATACTTCAGCGTCGGCGTACTGAACGTCTTGCCTAGATCATCCGTCTGCACCAGGCGCGCCTCGGGCTGCACCTCGCGGATCGCGTGCATTGCCATCGAGACTGCCTTGCACTCGTTGAGAAGCGCCCGTGCGAACGTCAACTCGTCCTTCCCGTGGGGATACCAGTGGCCATACAGCCCGCTAAAGCGAGCCGTGGTCAGCGGTTCATTCACGGGGGTGTAATCCAGCACCCAGGGGTACCGCTCGGCCACCGTGCGAGCGTAACGCGCGAGCCCATCCGCGAAGGAAGGGTCCACCAGGCTCGTATAGCGAGGACCGCTTCCATGGTGCACCAGCCCGACGATCGGCTGGATGCGCCGGTCACGCAGACGGCCCAACTGTTCGTCGGCCCACTCCCACCGGGCAGATGCCGCACCGTGAGGCGCCGTCTTCTCCCACAATACGGGGAACCGGAGCGCCCGAATGCCTAGATGCGCGAACAAGTCGAGGTTTTCGATGCGGCCTTGCTGTTCGGAGTGGCTGAACTGATCAAAGTAGCGGTCACCGACGCGGTTAACGGTGCATTCCATTCCCCCCCACAGCTGGAGTGCTGGTCGTGTCTGATGATTCGGGAGTGCTGACGGGAATGGTGGAACGTGTGACAGTAAGGGCATGGTCAACTTTCTCCGGTGGTGCGTCTTTGGCGCCAATAATACGCGCGTACGTCGCGAGTGCTTGCGCCACGACTTGATCCATGTTGTAGTACTTGTAGGTCGCGAGCCGACCAACAAAATGTACGCCACAGGTCTCGTCCGCCAGGGCCTTGTACCGCCGGTACAACTCGGCGTTCTCAGGACGGGGAACGGGGTAGTAGGGATCGCCCTCCGAACGCGGAATTTCCGCCACTGTCGTGGTCTTCGCGTGTACCTGCCCCGTGAGATATTTGAACTCCGTGATGCGGGTGTACTCATAATCATTGGGGTAGTTGATGACAGGCGCCGACTGATAGACGGGCACGTCATGGGTCTCAAACTTGAACTCCAGCGAACGGTAGGGCAGTTTGCCGAAGCGGAAATTAAAGAACTCATCCACGGGCCCAGTGTAGACCATCTCCTGGTATGGGATCACATCCATGATTTCCCGATAGTCCGTATTGAGCATGATTTTGATGTTGGGATGCGCGAGCATGCGCTCGAACATGCGGGTATAGCCATACAGGGGCATCGCCTGATACGTATCGGTGAAATAGCGGTCATCGCGGTTGGTGCGGGTTGGCACCCTGGCGGTGACAGAGGCATCGAGTTCGGAGGGGTCCAGTCCCCACTGCTTGCGTGTGTACCCGCGGAAGAACTTCTCGTACAGCTTGCGTCCGACCTTACTCACCACAACATCTTCGGACGTACGGATATACTCGCGCGGCTCCGAGACGGAAGCGAAGAACTCCTCCAGCTGGAAGGCCGTGAGGTTCATCCCGTACAGCTCATTAATGGTGTCGAGGTTGATGGGCATCGGCACAAGCTGACCATCCACGTTGGCCTTGACGCGATGCTGGTACGGCCTCCAGGACGTGAACCGCGACAGGTAGTTAAAAACATCCAGCGAGTTCGTGTGAAAAATATGGGGTCCATATTTATGCACGAGGACACCGGCGTCATCATAGTGGTCGTATGCATTGCCGCCGACGTGTGGGCGGATGTCACAGATGACGACCTTCTTACCCGCATCAGTTGCAAGTCTCTCGGCCAGCACGCTCCCCGCGTAGCCCGCCCCAACGATCAGATAGTCAAACATAGGTTCTCTCCTCCAGGTCTTCGCCACATCCTCAATCCCGTGCCGCGAACCGTGGCCACGGTTCGCGTGCGTCCCCTCCCCACGTCCGTTAGCCTGCGGACAGGGGAACGGCGCCAGCATTCGGAGTGGCGGCCCGAGCGAGAGGAAACGCCACCGGGCGACTGTCAATCGCCTGCTGTATACGCTCACGCATCTGGGACCAGGTTCTATCCCAGGAAATCGTCGACAGGTAGGCATCGACCTTCCGCAGCCGGAGGGATGCATCTTCCGCAAGGGCCGCCCCGATGGCGTCCACAAATGCCTCCGGCGCATCTGCAATACGGACGAGCTGCTGCTTCCCATATGGTCGAACCACGTCACGAATCGACGTAGACACCACGGGCCGACCGGCCGCTAGATACTCGGGCGTCTTCGTGGGACTGATGAAGCGCGTTGACTCGTTGCGGGCAAATGGCAGAATGGCGACGTCCCAGCCAGAGAGATACTTCGGCAGGTCTTTGTATGACTTCCCACCCAGATAGTGGATATTCGCTGCCCGTGGCAAGGATTCTGGATCCACCTTCGCGACCGGCCCGATCATCACGAGATGCCAGTCGGGCCTGAGCGCGGCGATACTCCGCACCAGGTCGATGTCGAGGCGCTCATCGATCACGCCAAAGAACCCGATGCGCGGGTGAGGGATGGCTGCCTGGTCTGCGGGATCGGGTTGGGCCTGCCGTGCCTGCGCGAAGTGTTGAACATCAACACTGCTCGGAAAAGCGAACACACGATGATGCTGCGTCTTCTTCGACTCATACAGGCTCTGACCGCCGGTAAAGACGACATTGGCACGCCCGAACAACTCCTGCTCGTGGTCTCGCAGTTTCCGTGACGCTCCCGCAAATGCGGACAGTTCATCCATGCAGTCGTAGACTGTCGCGATCGGCTTCAGGTGAGCCGAAAAACCCATGGCCATCGGTGTGTAGTACCAGAGGACATACTGCTTGATCTGGTACTCCGCCATCAACGTGTCCAACAGTCCCTGCTGTATCGTCTCTCCCTCTTCGAGGGTCAGCCCTTGCTGGATCCACGGCGTGGCGACATGCAATCCATCCTCACGTACGGACACATCCATACGTGGGGGACCGTCGTAACCCATCGGTTCCTCAACGAAAAACACGCGCCGTTCCCGTGCGCAGCGAGTGAGCAGATGTTGCGGCCGCTGATAGACAAAGTCCCAACGCAAATGAGACAGGACGACGAGATCATAGGTGGCGGCGGGCGCCAGATTCAGAACCGATGGAGGCATGACGGAGGCGAGACCGTTTGTGACAGCGCCGCCCCGTTCAGTGGCGTCGACAGTCAGCCTGTTCGGGACCTTCCCCACGCCTGTCCACGTCCCATCCAGCGTCCGACGGTCAGCCATTGTATTCTCCTATTACCATATGTTTATCAGTCAATGGGTCTACGTGCGATACAAGCGTCGGTCATTGGATGCGACCGTGCACCGAATCGCGGTGTATTTCCCTCCAGCTCTGTCACTGTTGTACGCGCGACAATAGACGGCAGATGCGTACCCTCGTGTCGGCATAGACAAAGATCAACCCGCATCTATCGCAAAAGCGGTGCCAAAGGCGCCGCGGGATGCGACCGCTCGTCCGCCCGCCAACGTAGCTCTGCGCTGTGCGACTACGGCACGACGTCCTACGCCAGCGCGCTTTGGCCACGGTGCCGGGGAATTGCCGCACCGCCCTTCCGCCCGATCTGGGCCATGTGGTTGCGGTTCCTGCTCACGGCCTCACCGCCCTTGCGACCGGCGGCCCTGGCTTCCTCTGGCGAGAATTCGTGGGCGGTACCCTTCTCATGCGCCGCGCGTCCACCTTTACGAGCAATTTCACGTTGCTTGGCGTCGTCCATTGATGCAAAGCCACGAGTATCGCCCGAGTGCTGCCTATTGACCACGTTCGAACCTCCTTGATCCACCCGGCAACCTGACGCTTCAAACTTGCCGGGTGACACATTGCCGACCAAGCACGCCAACCCTGAGTACGGACGATAGAAAGCAAGGAGCGTGCCAGAGCGGACAATAGTGACCTTACGTCCGGACAGTGTCATCTGCGGAGCGATTTGTCACGGAGGCATCCCAGTTGTAGGATAGCGCATATCTGTAACAGTCCTGGTAAGGCGCAACCAGCCACACACGCTTTCGCGCACCAGCAATCTCGCTGATACGCCGTCCATGTGCTTGTCGCGCAACACTGCTTGCGAGCATGGGAGTATCCATTGCAATCGTTTCGCATCGCACACCGCCCGCCAGTGGCGTTCGTATCCCTCCGCTTCTTTTCCACCACCGCGATCCTATGGCTGGCCAGATAGGTGGGACGAAGCGTGTTCGCCGCGATCGCGATGGTGAGCGTCTCTATTGCCCTCAGCTGGCTACCTGTTCTGGGTCTCGCGGGCTTCATCGCGGGCCTGGTTGGCGGCTGCATTATCGGTACTGGTAGACGCGCGCTCCGGCAGGCGATCCTCCCCCTCGTCGTACTCCTCATCTTG
>JAABUZ0100000804.1_pt1 | contig 69663 bp, 85 predicted proteins | sample 5562091 | NCBI WGS metagenome assembly JAABUZ01 (sample SAMN12813069, study PRJNA571459) | rock metagenome | isolation source: Antarctica rocks | place: Antarctica: Victoria Land, Linnaeus Terrace sud | collected 2015-12-21 | reverse complement strand
AAATTGGAGTTAACGGAGTCCTTCTGAGCATTGTGGATGCAGTTGAAGAAGGTGGATTGTTTTGAAGGTACGCGATTTTACGTGTTTTCGCGATCCAGCCGAAGACTTAGTGCGGGGTACTGTATATCGGCCAATTGGTCCTCTGACCAACAAACGTGGACTCTGCTTGTCGATGAAGACGGCAAGAGAACTTACTTCCACGCACGCTTCGTCGTGCTTAGCACTGGGTATTACGATTATGACGAAGCGCTGAGCAGCGCGATAACCGGTATTGATAATTTTCAAGGAACTATCGTCCACCCTCAGTTCTGGCCTGAAGAATTTGACTATAAGGATAAGAAAATTGTCGTTGTCGGCAGCGGCTCAACAGCCGTGACGCTGATTCCTACGCTCGCGGAAACAGCTTCGCACGTCATTATGCTTCAGCGCAGCCCCAGCTATATTCTAGCGATTCCAACGATCGATCCTTTCGGACAGTGGGCTCATAAATTATTTCCATCCTGGATCGCTCATCGCATCACACGGTTTAAATTCCTTGTCTTAACTTTCCTCCTCGTCAAAATCTGCGCCTTTTACCCTCTTTTCGCCAGGAACTTGATCAAGAAGGCCACTATCAGACAGCTGCCAGAAAATATACCGTATGACCCTCATTTCCAGCCACACTACAATCCGTTGGAGCAGCGCCTGTGTCTTTGCCCTGACGGCGACTTTTTCAAAGCCATGCGCGCAGGTAAAGCCTCTGTAGTCACCGGCACCATCACTACCGTGACCGAAACAGGCATACTGCTTACCTCGGGTCAGAAGCTCGACGCCGATATAATTGTTACCGCCACAGGCCTTAAAATCAAGGTCGCAGGGGGGGCCCACATCTCCGTTGATAATGTTCCCATCACCATTAGCCAAAAATATCTTTGGAAAGGCTGTATGCTGGAAGATCTGCCAAACATGGCGACGGTCATTGGCTACACAGATGCGTCCTGGACGCTCGGCGCTGACGCGACCGCGCTGCTGGTGTGCAGGCTACTAAAGTCTATGAGGGATAAAGGCTTCACGACCGCGGTGCCACGGCTAGAGCATACCGAGGGAATGAAATCCGTGCCAGCGCTGAATATCACGTCGACCTATGTGATGAGGGGGATGGGGGAGTTGCCAAGGACAGGAGATAAGGCGCCATGGCTGCCGAGGAGTACGTATGTTTCGGATCTCTGGGATGCAAAGTTTGGGAACATTACGAGCGGTTTGCAATTGGAGAAGGTTTCCACGTGACGTCACATCCGAGTGTGTAGGTGCTCTGGAGGCAATCTGTGTCCATTATGGCTTAGCAGTTTATGAAACAAGTCAAATACGACGATTTGTCGTCGCATTCCTACATGATCATGAAAAGTATCATGTATCTTATAGCCTGACAGGGCTCTCAACGTGCACGCAAGTTTGACGGTTTCCAAGTGTTGAAAAAGAAGATACAAAGCTGGAGGAAGAAGCCGCCCTGCGGCCCTAGCTAGGCAGGCACTTAGAATAGGGGCTAGCGTTATATTACAGTACAGTACACCACTTTACGTCCTCAACTAAGATACCTTCGTATTCAACTTCTCAAAAATCCTTCTCCTTCATTCAGCACCCTTTCACCCCAACTTAATTTTCTTCAAAGAAAAAGGATAATGCGAATCATTCACATTCAGTAGGATGGCAACCCCAATCGACTCTCTCCGGCCGTTTTCTTCTTGTGACGTAAATTCCCCATCCAACCAAGCTTATAATACTTCAAGGATAATTTGTTGATATGGTTGTTGATGGGTAGTAGATTGGCGATGCACTCGTGAAGCTCAAACACCCGTACGGTGGGTATTTGGATGGGATCTCGATGTGGAGTCCGACGCGGCAGGGTTGCGGGGGCGGGGGCGAGACCAAGGTGATTGGGGGGGTGGTGACGGTTAAGGTTTGTGTTGTGGTTTTTTTGGTTGTTAGATGTTCTCTGTTTTGGGTTTTGGGTTTTGGGGGTGGGGGGGTGAATGTCGGTGGATGAGAAGTGATTTCTATGTTTTGATGAGATTTCGGCTGTTTTCCTTTTTTTTCATCCTCTTTGCCCTTCCATTCGAAAAGCCCCCCATTAAATCAAACACGCAAACCCTAACCCCCCAACCCACCACCCAGATGGTCCCCACAACCTCCACCGCTGCGCCCACCCCCCCAACCCACTTCGCCGACTCCAACGCCCCCGGCAAAATCATGTTCATCTCCCAGCCGCCCAGCCTCCCCTCCGCCTGCTTCGGCGGGCTCATGGCCGCTCGCGCAAAAGTTCTGGGAGCGGCGGGCGTGGTAGTGAATGGGCGATTTAGGGACATTGGGGAGATTCGGGGGTTGGGGTTACCTGTAAGCTTTTTCGCCCTCGGATACTTTTGTGGAGATACAGTAGTTCGCAAAGGCTTAACACGCCTGCGCACACCAGCTGTTCGCGCGTGAGCCATCAATCCTCGGTGCCTCCTCCTTTACGCGGGCATCGGAAATCAACACGCCTGTGCAGTTCAAAGACGAGCTGTGGGTCCATCCGGATGATGTTATTGTTGGAGACGAGGATGGGGTGGTGTGTGTGCCAAGAAGGTTGGTGGGGAGGGTTGTGGAATTATGTGTGGAGAGGAGGGCGCAGGATGAGAGGGTGTTGGAGGCGGTGATGGGGGGGATGGGGATGGAGGAGAGTTTGCGGAGGTTTAGGTGATTGCTGAAGGAATTTGCTGGGAGGAGGTGGGGCGCCGAGGTGGTTGTAGGGATCAATACCAAATGCGACACCTATGACTGAAAGATTCGATAAAGCGAGGCATGAAAGGATCGGAAGAATCTCGGGAGCGCTCCCTATTAGCCTCGCTTGTAATGATACATACTTTGGGTTTGGGAGCTGATAGTCCTGTGACCATTCTAGGGTCGAGGCTTCCACTTCTGGTGTCATAGAGGGCGTTCAGGATGTAACTAGTAATGGACATGAAATGGATAGCAAGCATGTATTAGCTACGATTGGCATCACGGTGGGCCCGATTCATCATCGCCCAGAAATATGATGCTTCAAGAGGAATGGATAATTTGGTTCGTTAAAAGCTTTGTCCTACTTACAGCGTTGTGTTGGTAAACGATTGGCCCATAAGAAAAAGAAGACCAGGCAGGGTGCTACAACAGGCTGATAAGGCGAGGCGGCCATGCATGCTCGCCACTTAGTTGGCTGGACTTGCGGCTGCCGCACACAAGACCACAAGGCTTTTGATAAACCGCCCCGCAAGCTCTTGGCTCTATAAGGATCAGAAGAATCTTTGCAGATTAGAAGTTGGAATCAAATGCCGTACCTTCTGGTGTCCAGAGATCAAGTCTTGAAAGCCACGGATTTTGTAACACTGTAGAAGATACCAATTTCCTTGTAATCCCATTTCTAATCCTTCCCGTATCCTGCTAAACAGTCCTTACTACTCCGATGAAACGCCTGAATCTACTGCGTTGCTCGTCTACTGTTCCGTTTTCCGGTAGATTGTATGCACGAGACAGTGTGAGGAGTTGAGTGGCTAAAGAATCGTAAGTATAATCAATAATTCTTATGCATGAAAGGTTTCTTGTACCTGACATAGTCGCAAGCTGAGCCGTATTGATTGGGAAGCTAGCTGGCACCGTGTCTGCTAATGTCTTCATAGCATCTAAAGGTGTCTGACCGCTAGTGATGAAGGCATTGTAGAGACGCGCTTGGGTGTTGTGATCGCTTTTCATATAAATGTAAGCTTTAAATATCTTCGTGTTCGAGCATGAGCTTACACGATTGCGAGCTTAGATTCAAGACGAGTTATATCGCTGCGAAATCGATCGATGTCGTCGAGTATTCTTTGCAGTATTGAGGCCTTAGAATCAGCGGACAAAGTGGTGAATAGTCCTATCTGATCTGCAGCGGCATGCAAATGATTGGCGATTTGCAAGGGATCCGGTTGAGCCATGATTTGTATATATGCTCTCCGACACGGTAGTCCTGTGAGGTAGAGGAAGTTGGGGGAAATAATACTTATCCTTCGCGCACCCATTCCGGAAAGAACAGAGCACAAAGTAAGCGAAGCTAATCCCGAAGGAGCTTACGTCTGGGTTTAATCCGTTCGAAAAGAGACTGATATCCTGAGGCGATTTCATGTGATTCAACGGACCACAAGGATCTCGACCATCAGTTCAACCGCTACCGTTATTGTGATGCTTGTAACCTATCAGGGGCTGTATCTGATATCAGGGCGTCGGCTACCGGTTTCCATATCTGTTTCCATACAACGAAGAAGTCCTTGGCAGGCTTGATAATCATTTCTTAGGCGTCTTCTGCGTACCGCCTTTGAAAGCGGATTCAGCTAATCTCACGTTCTTAATTTGGTGTATCTGTGGATCAAAGTCAAGAACAGACTAACATACTAACCTATATTCAGAAGAATATCCCATACTAATTGTAAGCATGTAGTTCAATACTTGCAAAAAGGACCTGCTTGAAGAGAAATTGCAGACTCGTGCTTTGCGACTGCCAAGAGCCAATGCAAAATCTAAGAAATGACTCGAAAGCGTCAGGAAACGAGATCCAGATCCCATAGGTCCTCTCGCAGGAGACTTGAAGCTATCATCTATTGGAATACGAGGTCATATGGGGGCCTTTAGATACATTGGTTGTTGCTGTTAGGAGGCTACTGGATGGTGAAAACGCTACTACAGTAGCGGGCCCCAGCACCACCAGCCTTATGAGGCGGAACTTACCAACTCCCCTATTTCCAACATCATCGGTTGGCGGTACGCTCGAAGACTCCAAATACTGGAGACACCGCCTTTCGATCTCACAACAGGCTTACGATGACTCTGAGCCCAAAGTCCTCGCTCAGTGGTTGTCCGACCGGTGTAAATGGGTCCAATGGTACATCTTCTGGATCGCAGTTTTGATACTTGTTCTTACAATCGTCTTTGGCTTTTTCCGATCCGTGACGATTATCATGCAGGTTTTCTATTCCAGTCATCCTATAACGAGTGGGCGACGCTAACTTCTCGCCACTCGTCTCCAATGCTAGGCCAAATCCTCTCTACTCTTGCAAGCTTAGAGAAAGATATCAATTACTTGCTATACTAAAATTTATCGCTTTGCTTTTATGTAAGCAATTCAAGAGGCGGACTTCGAATGTTGTTACTCACGCAACTTGCCATTTAACGAAGAAACTTGCATTTGATATCCCTAAAACAAAGATGATGTTTCTCAGCCAGGAGTGGTAATTGCGCGTCTGCCGCTCTGTTTCTTCAATACCTACTTCGAATTAATGCCGATGTTCCTTGGAAGTCTTTCTTTTCATGCGATATCGCACTGTTCAGCGTCAATGTTATGAACCGCCAGTGTATGGCGCGTAATCAATCTGTGGGCGACAGCACCTACAAACGTTCGTATATTCGAATTTAGACTTCATGCCGAGACCAAGTACCGATGGGTTTGGGCCTACCCAGCACCACTAGGTAGGCTCCTAGGCCAACAGAGGCCTTAAACTCCACCCGAAGCGCTGTGGACTTCTTCCGTCCATGCAACCAAGTCTGTGGTTTGAGCTGGCCAAACTCTCTAGCCCGATCCGTAGGAACAGAAGATGAAGATAAAGATAGGTGGGCGAGCCTTGTATGTTTGCCGTTGGTTCTGGCTAGCACGCTCCTTTTACATCAGTTCGCTTTCCAAAATCCTCCGCTGTTCATGCTTGAAGTCGAGTAGGGACCTATATGATTTACCTCGATTCGTTCTTGTTACTGTCTTCTTACATTCATCCACCTACTCAACCCCTTACACGCTGCCTGAGAGCCACCGTGCTTCTAGCATTGCGTGAAGGGCTCTCCAAGGAGCATCGAATTGTGGTACCTCCAACCGCCTAGGAAAGCAATACCTAGTCCGCCAAAGAGAATCGCCATATCAAAACCTCAACTCATCGTCGCGAAGGACGTTTCCAGCCCGTGCCATTTACGACTCGATTGTGCTAACCATCATACCAACAACCTTGAAACCACCACATCCCCACCACAAACGTCTCAAAACCCACAGCATAACCGACAAACTTCCAGGCTGCCCCTCGTTACCGTTCTTCATGAATATACCCTTGTAATCTTCATACGACGGTTCAAAGCTGCTAAGACTAGAAATGTTAGCCACAAGAATTGATTTCTCCGTTCATACGACACGGGGTACGATACTGAGCCTTAGCGCTATTCACCTCCACACCTACGTACAGCAACCTCCCAGATCTGAAAAGGGCGTTGGACGCTGGATACTGGTCTCCCAACACCCACCCCACCTCTATATTTACCCCCATCCTAAGAACAAACCTTTTGTACCAAGGCACAGGACGTTGACCCGATGATGGTTTCGCTACAAGAAACGCGCAGCCTCTCCTCGCCATCACCGCGAGGAAAATCCTAATACCCCCACAATACCTCCATCTGCCGGCCCTGCCCCCAATCTCCCCGCCCCCTTTATGTTCCCATACACCACCCCATCCCCAACCTCAACGAATTTGCACTCATGATGCGAAAGCGAGGTGTTTTAGAAAGGGGAAAGGGGGTTTGAGGTTGTACAAAAACTGGGGTTTGAGATTGTACAAAAATTGGGGTTTGAGGGATGGAAAGGGGGAAGGGGGGGGGGGTTGAGAGGGTGGTGGGGTGTTGGGCGGTGGAAGGTGAGAGATGAGTGTGGGGGGAACCGTTGAGGAAGGGTGGAAAATGGAAAGTGAAAATTTTGAAAGCGAGAGAGGGGAACTGATGAGCCATTGAACCAGGAAAAAAAAGTGTGTTTTGCGAATTTTGTCCATACAACAATGGCAAGCTCTCCGACCGACCCCCACAACCACCTCGCTCTCCCCACGCAAAGTCGGCCAACCCCTCATAATCTACCTCCCCTCTCCTAAGGGCTATATTAATCACATTGAAGTCTTACCTCACCTCATCAACACGGAAGATCCCACGCCCACCACACTCACAATATTCAAATACAGGAGACACGAGTCCAGCATCGTCACCATCATCCACAAGATTTATCCATTCGTTATCATCACCATATCCTATCTGAACCCGCACCTCTCTCGCGAACGGCGATACATCATCCGACCATCTCCTAACCCTCCCCCTACCACCGCATCTACGCCTCCAGCCCCCCGTGGAAATCCCACCCCATCCCCCCATCCGCCTCCAAGGCCGCCCACGCCCCCTCCATAACCTCAACATCCTCATCCTTCACCATCCCCTCATTCCCATTCTCATCAGGCACTCCTTCGGCCTTGATGCCCCTCCCATTGCCTTTCTTGGTCGGCGTACCATTCTTGCTCACCCTGCCCCCCAAAACACTTTCCTTTTTCTTCGCAGGGTTTTTTGGTTTTTTCGGCGTGGTGGATTGCTGGGATGAGGTGGTGGTGGAGACGAAGGAGTTGTTGTTGGTGGTGGTGGTGGAGGTGGAAGTGCCGCGGGCGGGAGCGGGGTCGCGGGCGCCGGAGTCGATTTCGGAGCGGAGGGTTGTGGCTTCGCGTTTTATGATGCGGAAGCGGCCTTCGATTGAGTCGTAGGTTGCGCCTGTTGGGGGGAGGGGGGTTTAGTTGGTGGACGGGAGGGAAAGGGGGGTTTGAGTGGGAGGAAGAGGAGATAAGGTGTGGAGAGAAGAGGAGAGGAGGTGGGGAGGTGGGAAGGTGGATGGGAAGGTCTTAGGAGAGTGGTGGGACATACCTTGACCATACATGCTGGCGATACGGCGGTAGTCGAGCTGTAGAGATGAGGGTGGTTAGTTTTTGGTTCGGATAAAGGGCACTAAAGGCGAAGGAGAAGCTTGAAGGGAAAAAGGGTTAAGACATGGTAAGATGAGGATGACAAGGTATGAAAGTATGATCGATGAAGGAGGATTAGGGGGGAAACAGCAATTTGGTATCGAGACGAGAGGAGACGTTGGCAGTGAAGTTGCGAGATACAGCATAACTGGTCGAAAAGAACAGAGGGACATCAGGTATAAAGGATCAGACAAAAGCGATCATAGACCAGCCATAAGATACTTCCAGACGTCGAGCCTCGACCAACCCCATATACAAAACCCACCCAATCTTGCAACCAAAAAAAACTTCCAACATCAAACACCCCAACGCTCCGCAAAAACCCAATGACACCAAGAACCAATAAGCACACATACCTTCATCCCATCCTGCGCCGCCATAATAGCCGCCAGCAAACGCTGATACGCCTCCGGCGACTTCCAGTCGATCGGCATCTTGTTGAACCTTGCTATTTGGTATTGTATCGTTCAAGGATCTAGTGAGATGTCGAGCGTAAGCACTCGAGTTTGTGATGTTTGTGCTGTGCAGTGCTGTGTCTGATGAAAGTTGTAAGTGTGATGTTCAACGTAGTTTGCAGGATGTAGAGGCGAGGAAGTGTTGTGCTAGGCTGTGCGGGCAAAGAGAGTGGTACTCACTTCTTGGATATGGGTGTGGCGGAAATGTGAGGAGGTCGGTTTGTAAAGTTTTTTGTTCGAGTGGAAAGATGGGGGGGTGTTGAAGGTGTTGAAGGTCGGTGCTGTGTTAAGACAACGGTGATAATGAGAGTTGCTCGAGTCTTCGACAAATGTGCTCGCAATGCAGATGAGATGTTCAAGAAGATCAAATCCCCAAGTCCTCTTTCCCAGCACCCCACGGCAACACCCAACCCACCACGCCCCCCTCCTTCCCACCAATCACCACCTCACCCACCAATATTCCCCAATAACCCCCAGCATCTCCTCCCCTATCGTCCACTACTAGAGTCCATCTGCACACAACAGCACACAATGACTCACATCCTCCATCCCTGCTCACCTCCCTGGCCCTCAAACCCTACGCCAGACCCCTCTCAACGAGTCCAGCTGCAGCTCCGCGCCTGCAGGAACCCAGTCGTGGCATGCAGCTTGTGGCTGCAGGAGAAATATGTAGCTTGGGTTCCTGCAGTGCCTGCGTTGGGGTTTCAAGGGACGCCAGCGGAGTTCGGCGTACTCGATGGCGTCGTGTCGGACGGGCCTGGTAGAGCCTAGCAATCCCCACTACAGTACCACCGCCTCAAACCGCCATCATTCTCTACCTCTACCAAGGCGCATTCTAGCATCCAGCCAAACCCTCAATGCTAAATCGCAGGGTAGCCATCACCACCAAACTACATATCGCTGACATTGGCGTGGGGAAGAAGCTTTTTCTGCAGGTCTCGATACAGGGATCACACGAGAACGCGTGAAACCGCGGAACGCGGGCTGCACGCACTATACGCGTGGATCCCTGTACCTTTGTATGGGCAGCGGCATTTGGCTGGGCGACGGATAGGGAGCGTGTTGATAGTAAGGATTGAGGATTTGTGATGGCGACGATTTTGGGAGATTGGGTAAGGGTGATTGGTTGAGGGGTGGCTGGGGGGTGAGGGGGTGGTTTGGTTGTCGTTGTCGTCGGAATTTTTCTTAGGAAGTAATATTGTAGGGAGAAAAATTGCAGGATGGCATTGGTGATTGCTCTCCAGCGCAGGAAGACCGACTACGGTAGACTAAAGTACATCTGAATCCGCCTGCGCTACATCGAAAATTCTAAGACCAACGCGATAGGCACAAGTTCCAACGTTGACCATCATCCATGAAACCACCGCATTTCATGAAGCCTGCTCATGCCTCCTCCTCAACCTTGATGACTTCCTCCTCGGCAGCAGTCTCGAACTCCCCATCAGTCAAGACTGTGTCCTCGCTTCCCGATTCTTCGGGCCCGCCAAAGACATTCTCTCCGTTCTCGTCTTTGACATCTTCCATCTCAACGAAAGGATCCTCCATGTTTTTGTAGTCTTTTTTGACCGTCTTTCGTGGCGAAGCGCGAGGCTTCTTTACGCGACCATTGATGACTTTGGTCTTCTTCGTAGTAGGAGTTGCAGGTGTTGGCGCAAGCGCATCGTCAGAAGTTTCGGGGGGCGTAATTGCCTGCTCTGAGCCATCTTCCTCTTTGATGGTCTGCTTCGAATTGTCAGTTATAGACTTTTTGCTACCATGGAACTTGATTACCTCAGTCTTCTTTACTTTGGTTGCAATAACGGTCTGTGCACTGTTGGTCACCGGAGTGGGTGAGGGGATAATTCCCATGGCTGCGGCCTTCTTTCTCAAAGCCTTCATTTTCGTGACAATGCAAGAGGCGGGTACATTGGGACCTGGAAACAATATTTAGTAGGTTTATCGTGGGGCGAAACAACGTGAGGTCTGGATGCGGTGTGATTGTTGAGTGGCCGGAGATGGAACACCGATTAGACTTAGAGTAGGATCAGGATAAAACTTACCGAAAGCTTTGGCGACCTTAGAGTTATCGACTTTAATATCGTGCACCGCGATAATAGTGTAGAACAGTTTTGCCTCATTTTCGGGCGTCCAGTCGACAATTTTCTGTCCCTTCGGCATTGTGAATAGCTTTCTGAGAGCAGTGGTTAGAGGGGGTGATCATCAAGTGAAGTGAGATTCCCCCATCTGAAAAGTGTAGCTTTAGAAAATTCGAGATGATCATTGGTTGACCGTAAAAAATATAACAAAGAGGGAGATAAACGTGGGTTGTCGAGAGGGCGATATGATTAGGTTGTAAGAAAAATATGAGAAGCGTTCGCAGAATGAAGAGGTTAAGGCAAGCTCGAGGATCTATGGAACTTACTTGTTTGTTCGAACTTCAAGTGTAGTAGAAGATGTAATGAGTTTTAGTTGGCTTGCTTTGTCACTGAACAATGCCAAGAGTGTAAAAGCTGAAGAATCTAGCTTTTCTGCATTGCGTGGTCGTAAAGAAGAGGTTGAAGAAGTATGATGTGACGAAAGTCAAGATCAACACACTCAGTTGTGGTTTGTCGAATGGTACCGTCGGAGCTAGTTCAAAGAAGGCTCCGGAACCTCAGCCAGAATGATATGGTACAAGACAGGATAATGATGAAATCTAAAGATCATTCTTTTTTTTCCAATAAGAATTTAGAGGTAGAACAATCTAGGTGGCAGGATTCTCATGCCGTGATAGCGTCGAAGATGAAGAAGCTAGCGAGCTTCGAATAGCTTCAGAGCATGGTCAAGACGCAGAGTCTACGCCGAGACGACATGGTGTGCCAACAACAAAGCTGTCAAGTTATCTAGCAGGGCTAATTAACCGCGCGAGCGCTATGTATCAGTATTTCAACAATAATAAATGGCAGATCTCAAGTCATTGCCCATGTCGTTCGAGTACTCCCAGTAGCTCATCCTTGCGATGCGTCGCGTCGACGCAGCAAACACGTACCTGCATGCACTCTAACAGCCTGCAGCCACCAACATTGCCCCGTCACGAATGTAATCGCACAAAGCCTTTATCATATTTCCCTCGATAACACAAGACAACCCAAGACAACCCAAGCGGGTTCGATGCCGGGAAACCCATCACACATCCACGCTGTGTCTGCCAAGTATCACCCAGCGTAAAATCCGCGGGGTCAGCGCTTGGACTTCCCAGCACGGAATGTGACACCGCTGCTTGAAGCCCCAGCATCCTGCAATCTCCTCAAGGGTGCTCTGCAGCAGGCTTAAGTGGCTCATGGGTTGAATGGCAGATACAGAGAGATACAGAGGTCTGTGGAAGTGACAGGTGAAGTTGAAGGAGAGTTGCCGGGCTAACGTAGCCTGATGTGCTGGTGCCGCTACAGTAGTTCGCTACCGGCATTCAGGGGGTAGAGAATCCCTGTCTGTCAGCTTTCGACGACATGCCCCGATGCTCGATGATTAGATGCCGTTAATTAGGGCTTTTGCCAATTGCCGTTATCAGAACCTGGTTGCTTCAAAAGCGTTTCCGCTCCTTGATCTGCGCTTCTAGTCAAGGCCTTGTAACGGCGTAGGCTTTTCCCAGCAATGGAAATGCTCGGCTTGTTCCCTTTGCCGAAAATGCCACCATGGGTTCTGCCAGAGACTTCCCACTCTGTACCTGACTGACTGAATGGAAAATATACCCTTACACCTAATACATGCAATCCAAAGCCAAGGTTGGATCGAGAAGTACTCTATACGTGCTGCAAAACGACATACGCATACTCGATCTCTTAACATATTCTCCTAATACATTCACCAAGATTCTGCCTGCAACAATCTTAGTACTATTCTATACAACACATCTTCTCTACCGTTTCTCAAACTCAGCAAACCCTAACCACCTTGCTCAACACCCCGCGCCCAACTAAAACCTCAAACCTTCCTTCTTCCAGCCAACCTCACACTTTCGTCCCAAACCCTACCTCAACCTCGCTCTCAACCACAGCTTCGCACCTAACAACCAGCTTGCACAGCTTAACCACCACATACACTCGCAAAAGTATGTTGCATCTCATCTCTCAGATTATCTTTCCGTCATTCTCCCCTCCTTGACTCGATCTCTTAATCTCTGCTAAACCCTCATTCAAGATCAACCAAAACTCAAATCACGAAATCACCGTTAATCGCTCTTAAAATGCCTATTCGTTGGACTGCAGAGACCGACCAGATCGTAAGATTCTAAACTTCCATTTTAGTCTCTTTCTTAACCCGCATCGCAGCTTCTCTTGAAAATCCTCGAAACCTCCGCCATCACCGTCGACGTTAAGAAAGTCGCGAAAGCATGGCGTAAGTCCTCATCCGCCCCTCTTTCCCCTCCTACATCCTCCCACCACCACCCTTCCCCCACACCTCCCCGCAAATCCCCTACCTAACCCCCTTCCTCTCACAGCAACCAACCTCGAAACCCCCACCCCCCGCGCAATCTCCGAGCGTCTCGTACGCATCCGCTCCCTCGCAAAATCAACCAACGGCTCCTCCACCCACTTTGCCGTCTCCAAGCCAAAATCCAGCACCCCAAATTCCAGCCCCTTGAAAATCACCAAAGCTAGAGGAACGCCCAAGTCCGGCGGCAAACGTAAGCGTGGCGCGTCAAGGTAAGTCATCTCTTTGCTGTTGCTGTTACTTTTGCGAATGTGAGAGCGAGAAGCGAGACTGATGACACGCGCAGCGAGGACGATGACGGAACCGAGGGCGTGAAAGACGAAGGCAGCGAGTCCGAGGCCTCGCCCTTGAAAAAGAAGAAGGCCAAGAGCAGCGCGATCAAGATCAAAGCCGAAGAAGTCGACGAGGGCGTAGATACCGCTTTCGACGACGCAAACGACGAGGACGAGGACGCCGCGACGGCGGAAGCGGAAGAGGAGGAGGGCGGAGAGGAGGTATTGGCTTAGGGAAGGGGAATGGGCGGGTTTTTTTTGCGAGGTTTTGACGCAAGATTACTTCCGTCTTACGATGGGTGCCTTGTCGTCTACGGAGGTTGCTTTTGTCTAACGCAGCTCCCTCTCTTCTTACGCCAAGCTCCTTTCCCATCACGCACGCACCCGCCCATCCATTTCCCTCACGCCCCCGTCCTAGCACAATCTCAACTTTCTTTATCACCGCAAGGGGACGCAACCATTCCTGTACGATAGCTAGTATTTAGACACACACACAATACAGTCATTTGATGCACATTACGCAATGAACGCACCCTTTCTACAAGCCTACGTCTACAATCCTACCACCAGCATAAAAAAATCACAGCATCTCATTGAATTAATCCTAGAATCTCTGCATTGCATTCATCTCATCACAAAGACTTATCCACCTAAGAGAAAAACACCGCAGTTTGCTAAAAACACACGCCCATACCACTACTTCCTCCCCTCGCAGTAAAGATCCCCCGAACAAGAAGAAACCGCCAAGAACTCACTCCAAACCTCAAGCTAGCGACCGCACCAGAAGGAAAGCAGGAAGGAGCCCAAGGTCGTAGGAGACCAAGCTACTCTTCCCCGCCTCCAACAGACTTCTCCTCCGCGTCCCCATCCTGCTCCTCGGCGGCGGCGGCAGCGCCTTCCTCGACCTTGACCTTCTTCCGCATTCCAAGAAGCTTCTTGGTGGCTTCGATCTTGGCGGCGGCGGCGTCGTAGTCGAAGATGACGGTTCCGTCATCCATCGCGTCGGCACCGCGCTTCTTGGTGGTGGCGGTTGCGGTAGGTTTTTCGGCTGGAAGGCCGTCGTTCTTCTTAGCCGTAGCGACGGCGGGCTTCTTCTTAGGTGCGGCGTCGGTGTTCTGAGCAGCGCTCTTTTGAACAGTCGCTTTGGACTTGTCGGCGGCAGGGGGGGCGGTGGATTTGATGGAGTTGCGGAGGATGCTGAATTGGTGTTTTAGGGCCTTCGCAGTACAGTCTATACGCAAGGGTGATTAATAAGGGCTCGAAAAGAAAGGTTTGACGAGGGAAGAGGATGAGATGATATAGGACGAGGGAATTTACCTGGTCCCATCTCTTTCGCAACAGCATCATAGTCGATTTGGATGGAATGAACCTTAAGTACAGCCAAAAAGAGCTTATGAATCGTCAGCAGAAGTGATGCTTAGTGAGTGGGAAAAATCTCACCTTGGACTTCGTCTCAGCATTCCATGTCATAACCATTATGAAGGTAGTGGATATTGAAAGATTTGTTCGCTGAGTAGTTTTGAGATTGTAATATTGAGGTTATCTTAATGGTTGTTGTTGAAAGATTAAAAGACCGGTGTGAGAACGTTGGTTGTGGAAAGTTGAGGGTTGATCTTGTAATGATAAGGCAGAAGTGTAGCCGGGTAGCTCATGGGTGGCGAGCAGTATTTTATGGTCGGGTTGTGAAAGTGAATGTTGTGGCCCTCGAGTAAAGCCCAGGCGAAATTATAAGACTCTCATTGCTGTACCGAATTCCCAGCTCATCTATTACGAAGCACCTTAACATCAAACCGAATAACCAGAGTCTCATGAACAAGTCGATCCATCTCCTGGATATATTGACTGGACAGTGCGTTGCTGCGCCGGCTCATCCCAATGACTTCGAGTCGGCAGCGGACTTGAGATCTTTGATCCTTGTTTCATCGGTTTTCGACGCTCAGGATGATCTCTCAGGTTCTGCTCTATAGATCCTTTCACTCTCTTTCGTAATGACGTCTCTAGAGCGACCAGAAACCTGTCGCTGCCGGCGTCGTCATTCCCCTTCGATTCAACCAGAAACACTCATGGATATTTCCTGCTATTCTTTCGCGAGCACGCCAACATGGTCGACACCAAGAGCACCAAGATCCGTTCTCCCGCGATATCATGTATTCAGCCCGACATGAGTCAGTAAAATACTAAGCTTGAACTATGGAGTTTTCAGGGAGTTCCTCGGTTCCAACCCCGGGCGTGGAAATTACAGTACAAGTACCACGATGGCCTTCGAACGGAGAGGGAATGGAGTTTTGTTTAGTGTATGCAACAAGGTGCAAGGGAAAATCCCTCCCGAGGGGCGCTTCGTCAAATACAGCTTACAGAATTTTAACGGTTTAGCAGACGGACTGATGGTGAAGACAGGTTCCAAAGGCCATTCGTTTCCACGACAGAGTTTGGCTGCTTGACAGAGTGCTGGAGATTACCGACTTACACCGTGCACTTCCAACAGTACTACTGATATAAGAACCTAGTGTATATAGGTACTCCATCTAACTTCAATCGGCTGCACAGGTTGGCACCAAGGTATACCTATCTTGAGGCGACTTGAAAAGCCAAGGCCCTTTCATTGTCGTATGAAATAATTAGGAGGTTTCTGGGTAGTTCCATACGGCTCGTGATGGCGCAAAGTCCAGAGGCATCTAGCCCAGGAAATTATCCTGTACGAATCTCGCAGGGAGAAGGTACTGAACCCCCACTATCCCACAACAACAGCATTTCTTCTGTTCATGAGAAGTATTCTAATTATCCTTTCGAAATATGTTCAACAAGCTTAGATTACTGCTTTTTCTTCGGGATCAGGATAACCCCCTCTCTGGAATAAAGTATTCCAACCTGGAGTTAATTGATCATCTAAGCGAAACCAGCTATAGAGTTCCCAATCGTATGAGATTCCTCTGTTCCCACCAAAAGGCCATTCAATAGTATGTATGCATCAGGCGTGTTTCTGATGCGAAAATGCTGGCTAGGTTCTGCATCAGCCCGTCAAACAAGGGAGTGACGAACGGCATCCTCAGTGTTCCTCCGTAAATTGTAGAGGATCAGATACTGAATGAACGATACTGTGTACTTCCGACAATAAGGGCTAGAGAGTTCCCTCTAGCGGTCGCCTTGCTCATATTTGTCAAAACTGTAGTGAAAAAACCGGAGTCTTTGTTATGCATGCCGGCAAGCAAGCAACAAAGTCTGCGTACAGCTTTGAATGAAACATCATTCTGCCGTGGCTCCATCGTTCACCGGACCGTTTATTTCTAGGATTTATCACCCCATTTCACTTCCTCTAAGATCAACTAGAACGCCATCGGTACCATCAGCAATACCACTAGCTGTGCGATCAAGCTTGTTATCCAATACTGTAAGAGAACTGCAATCACCACATCGAACAGCATCCACACATCAGCCGCGGATCTTCAAGGAAGATCCATCAGTCAAGCTGGCGAGCCTCCGAAGAAATAGGACTATGCCAACAGATGGCGCCATCGCCAAGTTCCTCTACACCATCTTGAAGCAACTGGATCTCAAATCGGTAAGACTTCTTTGCTGGAGTAATTTAAATCTGGCACTGAACTGTTCCGGATAGATTGACTGGAACAATGTGGCTGGGCAGCTCGACATTACCAACGGCCACGCAGCTCGAATGCGCTTTTCTCGCTTCAAGCAACAAATGGAGGGTATCCCACCAGCTCCTCGCAAACCAAGATCCGCTGTGCCACGCAACAAGAAGCCGAAACCTCAGAAGCCCCCCAAACGTGAACCAAGATCTAGTGATGATGCTCCGGTGGCCGTCAAGGAAGAACCAATGCCCATGGACGGTATCGAGCCTACAATCAAGCCAGAACCCTTGATCAAGGAGGAGCCGTATTTAGGGCAAGTAGGGCCGTTTCTAGAGCCTGAGAGCAGTGCGGAGGCAAACAGTTTACACCAGATGACTCTCGAACCCAGCCCCTATCTGGAGCAAGAGGCTTTCTCTGGACAAAATGGCAGTGAATATCCTTCGCCGCCTTCACCGATTATAAAGGCAGAACCTGGGGTAAAGATGGAGCCTTCTTGGGATAATTAGAAGCTCTCTTCCGGCCTGCTTTAAAAAAGAACGGATGAGCATCTGTGGCAGTGGTTCTCTATCATGTTTGCATTAGGCTGTATTTACCTGCCCACGCCCAGCTTCGGTTTGGTCATAGCAGGGGTGATTGAATTGTGAGGTTAGGTTCGTGGATGTGTCTAAACATAGCTTCCAAAAATTCGGCTGAAAATAGCCATGTGTGATCATCGTGTAGGTTTTCCGTCTCCGTAAATCCCCCATTCTCTTCCGTACCAGATTTTTACCTCTGATTTTCAACTCAGAAGCCTTCCTCCAGACATCTGGTCATATTGCCAACCTGACATCCAATTTCAATCCATGTTTGATGATGTGAACCTTGTCCCGTAGTACACCCACAAAGTATTCGTTAGGGTCCTGCGAACTCTGGTCGACACCCGAAAATTGAACTCGACCAAACCCAAGCGCGATACCCACTGACATCTCGCACCAGAACAGCTACAAATAACGATCTCATCTCAAACGATAGGTAAGCTTCATGCAAACGTGCAGTCACCGTCTAGAGCTGTCAAGCTGATGCCGAAGTCTGCAGTCATACCAAAAGCCACACCTAAGTTAAGACGAACTCAAAACCACGACACCAAACTAACAGGATCAAAATGGAATCTGAAGCAACCCACGTCCTCACAGACCAAGAGGCCCAAATGTTATCTCACGTATTGGACAACATTAAAGGCGGTATCTTGCGGGTGAGTTTTACTGTGTCGTCGTGTCGCAAAGTACGCATGCACCAGGGGGACAAGTGTAACCCTAGTATCCTTCTTCTCAATGCACTATCAATACTCCTATGGACGCTCTCAGATGTTTTCCTAGCATTCGGCTTTGAGAATCTCAGTTTCTTGTCTAGAACCGATGTGCAAGCAGCCTTTGTCGAGAGGTGCTACAGGGTCTCTCCCAACACACGATACACCGCTGTGGCTGACCTCTAGAGCAACGCTGTCAACTTGTGGAATACAGCTATGTTGCGAGCGAAACATCAAGTCTCGGCATCCGTGGATAGATCTGTTTCTATGAATAGGTGTCCCTTAACCATCGAGAATATCGTCCGGTCCATCGACAGAAGATCCAAGAATCAGCTATCCGTGCCGCGGCTCATCCATAGACAACAGTCATATATTTAAAGCTGATAGGTACAGTTCCTGCAACATGGCTGGACGGCTAGCTGAATATCTCGCTGTCATTCTTCCCACTCTTCCATGTCTTATCATTGCTGTCACCATCTCGGATAAACCGCTTGAGTGAGAAACTTGACTGGCTAGCCGAGTGTCTATGAAATCCATGGTATCATCTGATCGACAGAAAGACCATATGCTCCCTGAACGAAAGCCAGCAAGCATGCTTAATCTGTCTTTGGTCTGAATAGGGTTCTTAGTTAATGGGCCCACCCATTCATGAGATTCGTCTCATTAACATAGAAGAGCTTTTGATCCTTGAGTAATGATATCCGACAAGTTCGTGCATCAGAGTTCCTCTCGTCTTCAGCTGTTGGTTTATCGGTATCACTGACGTTCATCAAGTCGGATTTTTTTTCAGGACTTTTCTGTAATTTTCCGGATCTTGATAGTCTGCCGCAGGTATTCTGGTCCAGGTTTAGTTCCTGGTTTCATCATGCTCTTTTGAGCCGGGGTTGATAATTAGAGATAATTTTCCGGGTATATTTATGGCTAACCCTTGTCATAGGTTGACTGGGAAGCAGTTGCAGAGGCGGCTGAACTCAACAGTGACCACATCGCACTCTCAAAGTTCTTCAAGATCAGGAAGAAGATTGCAATGATCCCAGAAACGAAGCAAGCAGGTGCTCAGCAGCCAAACCCAGCCACAGCAATGAAGAGCGCAATGCAAAAGGGGGCTCCCACAAAGCTCATCTTTAAAAATGGTTCTGCCCACATGGCCATCACTGAGTATGATGGTAATACTATGAGGCTTATTTCTGAGGACGAGCCGGCCCCCAAGGCAGACGGCAAGAACCTCCCGTCGATGTAAGCTGCAATTGTTCCAAGCTATAGGTCTGGGCTGCCGTGGTGAAGATTATGGTGCTGACAGAAATAAACAGTAAGAAAAAGGTGACCTTTGCGGCGGATGCGTAGGCGCAGTATCGTGGGACGCAAGGCTGCTGCGAGATCGGGTGCATTTTGTTGGTCTGTCAAGGCCAAAGATAACTTGTTGATGTTCTCTATCTTCTCAGTGCTGTATCTCGTCCAATTGATGATATTGTCGTATGGAGATCCTCATGGAGACAAGATACACATTTCCTGCCGATGATTAGTCTATCATCAAACCCAGCTCACTACAACTAGCTGATTGCAATGTGTTCTTCTTTCCCACTCTGGCTCGCGGTGGAACCAATGTCCCGATCTGGTGACCGCCTTTCAGGCTATGGTGGCAGGCCCCAAGTCTTTTGAACAACCATGCCTTCGCCTATCTCTGCGTGTCATGTTTCGGACTATTGTTGCCAAGGCTTGAAGACTTGTGTAGTTCTCTTACGAGCTGGCTGTATATTTGTGAGGCGCGCAGGAGTCTCGGAAGCTGTTCATGCCATTCCACTAGGATCTGGGAGGCTGTTAGGCATGCCGTTGAAATTTTGGTCGTGGTCTCAAGATCAACCAAGTCTTGAGATATCTGTGGGCGCCACATATGATACAGAAGCCTACTCTTGACAGTCCACAATAGGAAGACTACCAAGCATGATAACGCTGCTGATGCTGATATCGGTACTTTCCGTTACTGATACAGCATGAGTGCACAATAATGAGGGAGCATTCTCGCTTATGAGAAGCGGACGCTCGGGCCTCTGTGGGGTCTGTGACATAGTTCTATGTCAACATACTGTGGTACAGTCACTGGATAAAGCTACGAGTAACAAGATATCCTCCGTTGTGCTTCCCTTTCCCCAAACCACACTTTTTATCCTCAAAAGTCTGTGAAATGAATGTTGCACCTAGACTGATAGAGTCTCAGCTTTGCGCCCGTGGCAAATTTGGGATGGCACCCAGGTTAAAGCGGCCTCTGTGCGCCCGTGTGCGATGACCAGTTAGACCATTACAACCAATGAGAGACACCTGAGAATTTTCTCAAAGGAACATCAGTTGCTTGTTTTCTGTGTCCGATATCGCACTTTATCGTGAAGTCTTGTTGTCTGTGTTTGGGCTCGATTTCGGATTTTTGGAGCGGTCCGGGTTCTGGGTTTGGCTACTGGGAACTTGCAGGCTTAAGGCAGTGCTGCTATGCTCATCACTAAAGGAGTGGCATAACTGGTGCAGCTTCCAGTATGGTTTCTTATGAAATCGTCCTGCTGTACCGGACTCTAGACCTCTCCACAGCCAAACTCGTTATACCCACAAGCTATCAGCACTTATTGACAGATCGTCTACTTAATTACTTTATCTCGTAGTACAATCGCAACTGATACGATATGGCTTCTATCTATTGGGGACTGTAAGACCACTTCTAATAGTTCCATCCTGACTTCACAGGCTCAATTCCGTTTTTGTTTGAAGCGGTCCATGCGGGCCAGAGCCTGGCGGTTGATTCTTCCACTTAGTTACTGGGACTACAGAACAAATCGTTTCTGGTTTGGGCCCTGCTGAGAAATAGATGCTATTGATGGTAAAAGCTCGAAGGAGGTGCTGTTTAGCAGATACCTTACTGCTCTGTTAATTGGGGGTTTTCTAGACGTCAAAGCTGTCCTGATATTCTATGGAGAAAGACATGCAGGTCTCCAACCTTACTTGAACCTATGAAAGGTCCAATGCAACAAGCCAGGAAAAGGCGGTATTCTAGCCCCCACAATGGAAATGTGACGCATTTATCCTCCAGTGCCATCTCAGCATTCATCAAGAAGAGTTTGTCCGGAAAGCTGTCATCGATCTTTCAGCCGATCTCAACTGACAATCCTGCAACCCTTTCAACTCCATTGGTCACCAGTGTCTATAAGTCCAGACGTGTCAGCTACTCTTCCGACCCCTACTTAGTCGTCAAATACAGGGTCCATCAGACATTTACAGTCAGCCTTACTCTGACCCTCGTCAAGATCAACCACTTCATCGACCCGTGGGTTTCTTCTCACCACAACAGCAAGTCACAGCAATCCACAACCACGAACAAAGATGACTAACGCCAGCAAAGCCAAGATGGCGCCAGCCTCCAATGACGAACAGTTCAAGTTCCTCATCTCTTGTATCAGGTACTCCAACAATGGCAAGGTAGGCTTCGTCTTCTTCACCTCACTCCTAGACCTCCATAGCTTACCTCTACCTAGGTTGACTTCACCGAAGTGGCTCGTGAATGCTCCATCGTCAGCAAAGGCGCAGCGTAAGCTACCCTTCAGGTTACACCTTTGATTAATGACATCGCTCCTTAAAACACTATACCATTATCTTGCGCGGACTGACTAGGATACACTTTAGTGCGAAAAGATACGAACGCATGATGAAAGCACATGGAATTCATCAAACTCAAGCCAGCATTCGCGACACTCCTATCCCTTCTCGTGCCAAAGCATCTATGTCCTCCCCGTCCAAGAAACGCAAGTTAGACCCCAGCTCGGACGATACCAACATTGCCATGGAAAACAACCATGGTATTGTGCCATTGGTCAAGCCCGAGCCAGCAGGTGTACCACAAATCAAGCCTGAACCAGCGACTGTACCAGAAGTCAAACCTGAGCCAGCGGGCCTTGCCATAAAAGACGAGCCTACCGCAGCGGAGAATGAGGGTTTTATCTTTGATTCAAAGGGACAACTGTCAACCTTACAAGCCCCGGTGCTCGATGAGAGCACGATGTTTCAAGACTTCCTTCAAGCTGGGGCTTTCCAACTTGAAGAACCACAAGAGCAACTTTGGAACACGGAGGAAACCGATCAGAAGCGAGGACTCAGACGAGGAGCTGTGCAGGAGAGCATCCTCATCACTGATTGAGCAAAACCCTGGTTCCATAAATGGGCATGAAGAAGACATCTCTGCAATTGAACTAGTCGCAAAGAGCCTATGGGGTATAGTATTTTTGTAACTAATCATTATACTTTCTCCGGAGACTTACGTGTCTATGGCGTCGTCGCGGAATCTATCGGTGGTATTATCAAAGGGGAGGAAGCACTTTTCTTGTTACATAGCCAGGGGACAATCAGTTCAATCATACCCTGCGGTAACAGAATCATTCATGATATCCATCTCAAGTAGCACATTCATGGTCGTGAGCTATATCTACAAAGTAAAGTACCCATAGCACAAAATTCGCTAGATGAGTGGCAGGGTGAGAGGGAGTTTGTGAACCCCGGACCGGAAGAACATATTCCCAGTTAAACGCCCGGCGGCAATGAAGCGCCGGCAGTGACTAAGGTAGCATTGACCTCCCGTAACAGTCAAACATCTCCCTTAGCCATCTTATACCAACCTGCTGAACCACCTCACCGTTGCTGCCTTCAAACCACCACATATATACATGGCTTTAATATGACGAGGCTAAAGGCTAAGGGCGTTCTTAGCCCCTGGCACTACCTACTTCCATGGGGTCCTCTCCCCCAAAAAGACCAGATTAACTAACCGTCTTCTTCTCCAGCTAGCCCCACTATCAATGTGCAATCGCCCATTTCGCTCCTCCCCTCCGGCTACGCCATCCGCCAAGTTTGGCGAAATTGCCTCTGGGAGCGAAGATCCTCCTCGGTCTCGCGCAACCGTCGACCTAACTCTGACCGGATTATTTCGAAGCATTGTCTCGGTGCCAAGGAGAATCCGCAGAAGCGCAAGTTTGGCGATATAGATCGATGGATATCTCTTTTCTCCCATTAGTTTCATTGGCTCTTGAGGTGACTGTACGGGAGGGTTTTAGCTAATTATGGATATCGGTGAATTGAGATATCTCTCAAACCCGTAAGATACTGCGAGTCCATGGTTTCCCTGCCTTTCCAGTTTGTTGCCCGCTAAAATCCGATGCCGTTGTTCTATAACTACTGTCTCTTCTGCGTCTGTACAAAGTAAAACTTCTGGAGGTTGTACTTTGATCTAGGCTGAGTCTTGGACCACATGGTACGATTGCCCAGCTGAAAAACCTTCCCCTAAACTCCCCCACCTTCGGATTAGAGTCGGTGATCTTTGGAAATCAGACATTTGGAGAAATTCAGGGGGGTCTGTGGGTTCCGAGATTAGGGTACTGTGAGTGGGAAATAGTCCAGTGATTGTCTGAGAGAGATATTTTGCCGTGCTTCTATGACGAGATTTTCTAGCATCTGTTGAGATGTCTTTGGAAGGGATAGAGTGGTGCGATGTTGGTTGGAAGAGCTTGGAGTTGGAACAGTGGAAGCAGGGGATGGGATTCAATAGCGCTGAAACGTACGTCCGGTGTTCGTGCTGGCGTCCATCAACTAGGTCATATGCGCTGCTGGCTATTTGTGTGATATTGAGTACAATGGAGATAGCTCATGGGTATTGAGAGTTCTATTGTCGATATCATGCATGCCTTCTAAGATTCGATACTAGGTCTGGAAGTACTCAAAGCCAATGAGCCGTGCTATTGTCTGACTACAATGCACACCAGATTACTTTTGAATGTCACGGAAACCTGGAGATATTGGATCTATCATGGACGAAAGTCCCCTATCCCCTATAATGATTCCCAATATATGCGGTAAGCCGGAAATATACAGTATGCCCGCCCATCTATTGTCCAGGTTCCCAACTACCAGAGACAGACTCTGTGATATGCCAAGTGTAATCTACCCTTCTGCACGTTCGCATGTGCTCAATCGGCCAGGCGTGGCAGGATTGCCGCGCGCATGAACTCTTCGAAAAAATTTGGTGATCCTAGAATTGGGACCAGGCAGCTATGGTGGTTGCTGGATTTATGAATACCTAGATGAGCTAGATTCGAGTGTGCCGTGGATGCTCCCAATGATGATCCTTGACTGCCAGCACAGTTGATCGATCGTAGGTTGTTGCATTGGCTGCAAGGTTGTCAGTTGTTTTCTAGATTGCTTGCGGCTTCTGGAATACTCTTTATGCCATAAAAATGAGCCAAGAAGCTGCAGCGGCGACATAGGGGGCTTATCCACTGGCAGCTCCAGGTATTTCTTCAATTCGAGAAATGTAGGGGTTTCGCCTCACCTACACCTCGAGGTATACCTAAATAGTGAGAGTATCGAGGGTTCAATCTTACCTCGAAATTTGTGAATACTCCAGACTCAGGATCAACCAGATTTCAACCACCTACATGTGAATAAACCATGTTGATCGCCGGTGTGCGCCCTGCATGTATCAGATAATGGTCAAAACATTCATTGAGCCTAGACGCTTCGGTTATTTGTGAATGCTTGGTTGATAACGATTTGGTAATGCTCTTCAAGCTGGTGACTTCACGCCTAGAAGCTCGATCGGCATATCAAGGTGAATGAACAAACCCGTTGATCGCCCAGGGCTGTCTACAAAACCCCTGTGTAACTCGACTCCTTACGTAGCCAAGACTATCTTCCTTTCGCAACTACATCAATTGCTTTCGTCCGGACGGTGCTAGATGACTTCTTCAATCGCCTTCGCAGCTTGAAAAACAGCTACTGTTACTGGTAGAGCTACTGTACGTCGATAGCTGCAACCGAAGAGCTGTAAACGCTTGAAACACAAAAGGTACGTACTCGAAACCCTAGTGACTGGACTTGTCTCCAGAAATTTCCCTCGTTTTGCATTCACTTTCGTTGCCTAGGGGTGGAAGGCATAGCAACATCCCAAGTATAGCTTGATTGATAGAGTGGTCGCTAGTGGCGTCTCTTGTTTCGGCGTACCGTAATCCTGCAGTTTTGCGATCTCAACCCCAGCACTCTACACCGCTTGCTCGTTCGCTAGAAATGACGAAGAAATATCGGGCAATCTTGCCCAATCCGGTCTTGACGTCTGCTGCTATTGGCTTTGGAACCATGCTGACTTATGCAGAACCAAATAGTTAGCACCACACTCGCATCTCCAGTCGTCATGGCTGGTCAAAAGACTCCGCGTCCGGCCAAGCGCCACTTGGTCCGCTGGAATGGTAAGTCTTCTTTCCTTGCTTTTGTAATGACGTCCCCCTTGCATTCTCCGTATGTATGTTCTTCAAGGCCGTCTCCATCCATGTACTCACCCTTGACCATGACATCCTCTTCCATATGGTACTGGACTTGATAGCCCTGCCTTCTCAATGCATCGTGCTACTTCCTCATTTCTCATACCCTTTCACGACCATTATAGTCTCATCGTCGCTATGCGAACAAGCCTCTGCACTTTGGCGACATCATGCAATAAGAACAATCTGCTGACTCCGATTTAGATGATTTGGACAAAAAACTTCTGCTCACTATTCAATCTGTCTGTAATTCTGAGAATGTCAAGATTCCTTGGGACAAAGTTGCCGCAATCATGGGAGAACATATCAGCGATGGCGCCGTTATCCAGCATTTGGCTAAGCTTCGTCAGAGAATGGTCGCACAAAAGCTGGAGGTGCCTCCTCCTCTTCGACGTGGGGCTGGTGTAATCGTTTCGACCGCCTTTAGCGGTGGAGGTAGTGGTCGAAGCAAGTCAGCGCCATCGAAGACTGCTAAGTCAACACCGAAGAAAGGCCGATCTAACACTGCTAATGATGATGATGATGAGGAGGTTGAATACGATGTTGACGAGGCTTCGGACCCGGAGGAATAATTTCGGCAAGCTCGCTCTAAGCGCTCCAAGCGTAATACAGTAATCAAGACAAAGGGGACAGATGAAGACTTCGATACACCTAGTAGGGCTGGGGATAAGCGAAAGGATAAGAGCTCAGCTTTTAAAGCGGAAAAGGGGAAAAAGAACACAGCTGGGAAGCAGAAAGATAAAGGTCTTATGGCAGATATGATTGCTGCTCAGACCATTTCAGGGGACCGTGCTAAGTCAATCATCGACTACAATGAGGAGAAAGACGTTTCTGGCAATGATTATCAGGACAATAGCCAGAGTGAGGACAGCGGGCAGGAGTTCGATGGGGTGCAGCATGTTGCCTCGGGTGCTTCTTTTCTGTGCTTCGAGACAGATTCCGACACCGGAAAGGTGAAGCAGGACTTGAAGACTCCAAGTAAGATTGTTGTGCTTCCATTGCCAGGGCCCCAACAGCATACTGAGAATCACCCCGATACTCCAGATTATAGTGTCAGTCTCGAAACAGGATCTGGTATGACTGAAGATGTAGTTGAGCCCGATATCAAGTCGGACGCGGGATCGAACCACAATGTCATCTCAGGTCTTCCAATCATTAATGCGTCGTTCGATGAAGAAGCCTTGGAAACGGCACCCGGGCTGACCTACAACAACAACAACAACAACAGCGGCTCTGGCATGTTCGGTCTCTTTGGCATGGATGCGACTGCCGATACGAACCTGATCGACGCATCTTTTTTCCACCACAATGTAGACCCGGATTACACCCTGAATCAAGGTTTAGGCTCCACTGATTTTACCTATCCGTTTGGCGGCCAAGATTGGACTGCTGGCTCAAAGAACGCATCAGCATCAACGTCTCAATATGTCGACACAGGCAGTGGTAACTACATGTATGGCAATCAGGAGCGAAGCATTCTTCCTGAAACTCCCCTGAACGCCTTCAGCCCTTCATCAATCGCAACTCAATCATTCGATACTTTAGGGTTGAGAACTTCGTCATTCGGAATTCCAGGATTCGGTACTTCAGAAACGGCTTCCAGCTATAATTTTCCCGTTTTTGAAGACAACCAGGGACTTGGACAATATAGCACCGACAACAACAAGGATATACGATTCACTCCGGCTAATCCTTCCTTCTCAGCGCCTCCGCGGCCTTCGGTGGTTACTCGGCAAGCGAATCAGCCAAGCGTCTCCAGTGAACCGTTCTCAGCCACCTCCTCGAACAACAACCCAACCCCAACTGTTGTCCCAGCGGGCGACGCAAATGCCATGCCGGCTCTTGATTTCGGTGGGCCGTTCTTTGGCGCAGAGCTTGATGATCCGCTAACGAATCCAATGGACCTTGATGCTCTTGATAGAGAGTGGGACGGAGCTTATGAAGATCATCGGAATGCGTGAACGACCCCATACGGTCCGAAGTCTGCATTGCCAAATTGATCTTTCAACATTCGTGGTTCAGGACGGTCTTGTGCATTGAGGTACTATCAACGCCTTCAAGTCTAGAGCCACCATTGGTTTTACCTATATGGTACGAGCTTCTTATTGGTCTAAGGGGACAATGGATCCGACAATTTTCGTGGACGTGAATCTGGACAGGGGCTTTTGGAGACTCCTTCAACGCAAAGAACTTATTCTCTTGCTCATGAAGGTCTTTCCAAAGTTTCGTCATAGTTCTTACGTACCTTTCAATTCTCTCTTATTGCTCTTATGGTGGTTCGGTAGCAGGGATCTCACATTCAGTGTTTGCGGTACCACCATAGCCCTGTCTTGCGCCACCACTGTATCTTTCGATTCATGGCGTGTTCTAAGCAAGCTTCAGAGCACACCTTTTTTCCAATCACGTTGTGCAATACACCATATTCCTTTTCGAGCATTCAACACGTAAGCTCGTCCGCTCCTCTCTGTTGGAGCTTTCGGATGGCATAGAGCTATCCCAAACTCGACAGCCACCTTCGGTAGGGTTTTACTTGTGGGGAGCCTCACTTAGATAGACTGAAATTCAAGCATGTTTCTCAACGATTGGCTTCGGACATGCTGTTCTGGTTCAGACTTAGTTGCTTACCACGCAATCCATATCAATGCAGTGACCAAGCTCGTTGCCTCGAAGGTGGTCGGCTCATGCAGTTGCAGCTATACGTCACACTCAGCCGCTTCGGGTCTTTCGCATCAGCTGCGTAAGACTATATAAGGTCGGGTTATATATTTCAGTACTTACCTTGTCTGAACTTTGATTTTGCGGTCGTTGCTGTCATTCAAGTGTGAAGTCCTGTCCATGATTGTTAAGGACACCAACCTGATTCTGAGCTTTTGAGAACAGCAGTACCTCTCAAGCAATACCTCTCAAGCACCAGATCCTTGGGTCAGTCGCTCCAAGGCTATTTGTGATGGAGGGTCTGAAGAGAAGGAAGGGAAGAACATTGACATTGGGGTGGAAGTAAACGACGATGGTGCTAAAGAGGTAATCTCACACTAGCGAACGCCGCGACGATGATGTGCTGCCTCATATGTAAACGTGGGGTATTGGACGCTTCAAGAGCTTAAAAGCATTTGCTTACGTGTTTGAACATAGTATCATCTCTTACGCACGTGCGAGCTTTCGGAAAGACGTGGTTGGTTCTCATGAGCCCTGAACAGATTTCTCGAAGCGAGGCAGGAGCCCTAAGAGCCTAGCGAGAGATGCATTGGACTGTTGAAGTGCAATATACAAACTTGTGGGGTAAAGCTCACGTTACCTTGTTCATGTTCTGCGTGAGATTCCAGGAGTGGTGGGACCCAGCCAGCTTATACTGGGGTTACTTTTCCATAGTATATCTGACTTTTGAAGGACGCTTGGCGATGCAGAGCTTCATTCCAAACGATACTACAGTTCAACTGATAGACACTGATCTGATCCTGAGCGAGCGGGCTGACAGATTATCTTTGCTTCATATTTGTCTGCCTAACTGTGATATACTTTCTCTGACTCAAGAACGTGAAGCAGAAGCTGCAGGTCTTCACTACCATAGTGTTAGAGACCCTACGTCGATCGTGAATTCAAAGCGAATAGATTATGACGCAAGACTGGGGATTCAATGTGGCATGAAATATCACCTTCAGATGGTCTATAGGAAAGGTTGTGAGTCAGTACCATCTCATCGTCAGATGTGTTTGAAGTTGCGTTACAACCACTTCCCGTTTCCCCCTGGTATGTAGTAGCAGGCTCTAACGATGGTTTATAGACGATGACTGTGTGGAGCGAAGATGAGTTGAGGTTGAGGAAGAGCTGGAGACGGTTGTCCGGAAACTGCCGGCGCTAATAGATCGAGCGGAATTACTTTCGACCAGAGATTCTCGAATTTTCCTAGCGTTGATATTTTAGATACTCCACGATATTTTCTCTGTTACCATACATATTACAGCACCTCTTTTCTCAGACTTCTGACATCGTGCTGTACATCAAACGTATCGTCCAATCTACGCAAACATGCAGCGGGCTTTAGCATCGAGGACTCGGGCCTCACTTCTGCCCTCAACATCCACATACTCTGGGTCTTTGTCAAGGCTACGACCTGCCACAGTGACCGCAACTAGTATACAGCAGCAGAGATTCGCACACAAGGTAAGCTCCATTGTTACAGGGAATTGAGCCTTCTCTTGCTCCTCGTTGGAGCTTATACGCGAAGCGAGCTCGTTGTATTCCGGTCCTGCTCTGACAATTGAACATAGGATCTTAAATTCGGCGTAGAAGCTAGGGCTTCATTACTCAAAGGTGTCGACACTCTTTCGAAAGCTGTAGCGACAACTCTGGGACCGAAAGGCCGAAATGTTTTGATTGAATCAAGCTATGGTTCACCCAAAATAACCAAAGGTTTGTTCTTTTGGGAGCGCGCCAGATATAGCGCACAAATGCTAAAATGCCGTTCCAGATGGTGTCACTGTAGCCAAAGCCATTACTCTGCAAGATAAATTCGAAAATCTAGGTGCTCGTCTCCTCCAAGATGTTGCCTCAAAGACAAACGAAGTTGCCGGTGACGGAACGACAACCGCTACAGTGCTCGCCCGCTCTATCTTTTCAGAAACCGTCAAAAATGTTGCTGCTGGATGCAATCCTATGGACCTGAGAAGAGGTACACAAGCTGCGGTGGATGCGGTAGTAGAATACCTTAAGAAGAACAAGCGGGATATCACAACGGGTGAAGAGATTGCACAAGTAGCTACAATTAGCGCAAATGGCGATACACATGTCGGCAAGCTCATATCGAACGCAATGGAGAAAGTTGGAAAGGAGGGTGTAATTACCGTGAAGGAGGGCAAAACGATCGAGGATGAGTTGGAAGTTACGGAGGGAATGAGATTTGATCGTGGGTTCACTTCAGCATACTTCATCACGGATACCAAGGCGCAGAAGGTCGAATTTGAAAAGCCCTTGATCCTTCTATCAGAGAAGAAGATATCTGCTGTTCAGGATATTATACCAGCGCTCGAAGCCTCTACGCAAATGCGTCGCCCACTCGTCATCATTGCCGAGGACATCGATGGGGAGGCACTAGCGGTCTGCATCCTCAACAAGCTACGCGGTCAACTTCAGGTCGCAGCAGTCAAGGCTCCTGGCTTTGGGGACAACCGTAAATCCATCCTTGGCGATCTTGGTATACTCACCAACGCAACCGTCTTCACTGACGAGCTCGACATTAAGCTTGAGAAAGCTACTCCAGAAATGCTTGGCTCGACTGGATCCATCACAATCACTAAAGAGGATACCATAATACTCAACGGAGAGGGTAGTAAGGATGCCATCGCCCAGAGATGCGAACAGATCCGCGGTGTAATGAACGACCCATCAACATCAGACTACGAGAAGGAAAAGCTCCAAGAGCGTCTAGCAAAATTGTCTGGGGGCGTCGCTGTAATCAAGGTTGGAGGGGCATCAGAAATTGAGGTCGGCGAGAAAAAGGACCGTGTGGTTGACGCTTTGAACGCAACACGCGCCGCCGTCGAGGAAGGTATTCTGCCTGGCGGTGGTACCGCTTTGCTGAAGGCTGCAGCAAATGCACTAGGCACCGTCAAGCCATCAAATTTCGATCAACAGCTCGGTGTAAGCATAATCAAGAGCGCAATTACCAAGCCTGCTAGAACCATTATCGAGAACGCTGGGACCGAAGGAAGTGTTGTGGTTGGCAAGCTCATGGACGATTTTGGATCAGACTTTAACAAAGGATTCGACAGCGCCAAGGGCGATTACGTCGACATGATCGCCTCTGGTATCGTCGATCCCTTCAAGGTTGTTCGTACTGCCCTTGTCGATGCCAGCGGTGTCGCGTCACTACTCGGTACTACTGAAGTTGTCATTGCTGAGGCTCCTGAGGAGAAAGGCCCGCCAGCAGCAGGTGGAATGGGTGGTGGTATGGGAGGCATGGGCGGGATGGGTGGTGGCGGAATGTTCTAAGCCTGATACCATTCTCCTTCCAGCGCTTACATATTTTTCCACCCATTCACGAGCACTTGTCCTCTCGTCCCTTCATATCTCTCCACTCAAGTCGCTCAGATCCCTTTGTGTCTTGATTTTCTTATAGCATTTTCAAAAGCGACTACCTACCTTGTAACAACACACTTGTACAAACCAGATACCTAGGAATAATACAATACAAATTGGCGATCAAGCGCAAACAGCATGCTCTGCGACTTGAGTGAAATTGATTCTTCCTTCTGTGGTGGGGTTACAATCACTATCGTTGCGACGCTAAATAAACAAGCTTCCCCCACCAAGCGACGCATCAAACCTTCGTACCACTTCCTCTTCTGACTCGCATCAACAAAGAATCCTAAGCGAACTATCTGGTCACCCCTAACAGTATCTCCTTGTCAACTCGCATCGTCTGGTACGGTTTTTGACTTCGTCTTCCGCCCTAGGGACACCGAGTCCTCAAGCTTTCCATCCTTGTCACTGCGCTAGGCTGCCCACATCGTTTACCGATCACCTATCACGCTGACATTTCTTGGGAAGAGCAGTTCCTTTGACACTTTTCTCCTTCTCTTCTATCGGGTTGCTTTCCCGCGGTCATGGTAGGCACCGCCTTTTCTCATGCCTATCTCATTGGCCGCTCGCACGTGCCTCTGCTGACATCCCTCGAAGAGTAGTAAAACTGGGTACGAAATTTTCCTACCTACACACCGAGCTTTAACATCGGTCGCTGTGGTCAGTTTTCAGTACACCAGAGGACTAGGCTAATGTATCGCCATCCCACAGAGCCGCCGTTGCGCCCGAGTGCGTCACGGAGTACGAGGAGCTCAAACTCGGCAAGAAAACCAAATACATTATATACAAGCTCTCAGATGACTACAAACAAATCGTTGTAGAAGACAAATCGACAGATGGGAACTGGGAATCATTCCAGAACAAGCTCCTCAACGCCAAAGCCAGCCACAAAGGCAAGGAAGGTAAAGGGCCTCGATATGCGGTCTATGACTTTGAATATGAGCTTCCTGGTGGGGAAGGGACGAGGTTAGCGGAGGTCATACTATTCATATCCGATAGCGCTGACACAGCTGTAGGAACAAGATCGTATTTATCTCATGGTCACCAGATGAAGGCACGCTCATTGGTGTATGCGTTCCGTTTCCCTAATATATATTTCAAGGAGATCGGCTGAATATGCAATAATATAGCCTCGTATGACATATGCCTCGTCGAAAGAAGCCCTGAAGACGGCACTTGTCGGCATCGCCGCTGAAGTACAAGCCAACCGAGACGACGAAATCGAGTACGAAACTATCCTAAAGGATATAACTAAAGGAAAGCGCTGAGATGAAGTTTGAGTGCTGGCTTTCGTTCGGGATGAGGTCCGCCCTCTGAGCACACAGTTCTTGAAGTCTTGACCTGGCGAACTACGAGTAGGATTGGTCGGGTGGAATGTGCTACATAGACTCGAGTTCTTTATCATCAATCTCGGAAAAATTTCGACACGCAAGTTTTCGAGTGGCACCGTTGCTGGCTCTGACCCTGTGAACTTAAACGTTCTCGAAATGCATCAGCCAGTTGCGAAAGTCGTGATGCCTTTTTCATAAAAGAGAAAACATTACGAGAAATCGAGATGTCCCGGTGGGTGGCCATAAATGAAAGCGACCCTTTGGTGATTTTTAATACTGGACCATCTCAGAATGTGTACGCTACTGCTCAAACTTCAAGTCCACTCCCACCACCAACCTCCCACGCCTATCCAGCCCCCCTTTCCCTCCAGGCCCCCCTAAACGCCTCGAATACCTCCCCCGCCTTCCCCTCATCCCGCAACCTCTGCACCAAAAATCCCCTCAAATCCCCCCAAAACTCCTCCGTCCCCAGCACCTCCTCCCCACTCGGCCCCTGCGCCACCGGCGGTGTATCAACCTCCATCTCCGTTGTGGGTTCCGACTTCTTAGAATCATCCGCGCCGCCGACACCACCAATAATCATAACGCTAAACTCCACGCCCTCGCCCCCAACCTCCAAGTCCCCAACAACATCCTTGACGCTCTTACTATCCGCACACGGCTTCTTCTGCCACAGCACCCTCACCTTGCCCACCCCCTCCAACCCCACCTCCCGCGCCACCGCATTTTTCAAGTCCAAGATACTAGTATCCAAACTCTGCTCCTGCAGCTTCATCTCCAGCGGGGGATTCCTCATCGACTTCAGCGTTATGGAGACGGTTTTTTGAGCGCCGGGGGCGGGTTTTTGGGAGGCGCGGGTCATGGGTTTGGACATGCGGGGGAGGGTGTAGGGGCCCTTTGGGGTGAAGGTTTTGGGGTCGGAGATGTGGTCGGCGGGGAGTTTGAGGGGGCGGGCGTCGAGGGTGGAGAGGAAGGATTTGGCGAAGGAGAGTTCGGTCATTTTTGCGGTTTTTTGGGGGGGTGTTTTGGGGGATGGGTGTTGAGGGCTGAGGTGGGTTGGAGCGGAGGGTTTGGGGGATATCAAGGGTTGTTAAAGTTGGTTTGGGCCTTGAGCGGTAGGGCTGGTTATCTGATTGCGCTAGGGTTTAAAGGCGCTGTTTTACTTTTGACGTCGAGGGTCAAAATTGTGTTGGATTGTGCATCGTTGCTGAGTCTCTGTGACAGATGCAACTCGAAACCTATGTTACTGGACCATTAGGTGCACTAAAAACACCAAACATGGCAAATGAGTGTTCTACACAATTGCCACCTAGTTTGAGTTAATTTCTAATAGAACCAGTTGTTTCTCAGACGAGTGGAAAGATTGGCCTTGGAAGCTTTGATTGGCAGGTAGCCACCAGGAGGAGAACTTCATCTTGCTGGTGCCAGACGTAGACAGGTCGATAACGTGTTAAAAGTATACAGGTCTGATCTACATCATACTTTTCACCACTCCGATTCTTTGTACAAACTCAGAGGTCTCTAATATTATTCTCGACCTCTTTCTAAAAACCAGTCCAGACTTCATCTCAAGAGCTGTTCTTATCCGTCTCAATTTCTCAACCACCCCCTCCTCCCCCCAACACCCAATTGTCTAGCAAAAGGCTCGACAGGTTTTCCTACTTTCATTGGCATACCCAAATTATCAGCGAAGACAAAAGCGCACTACTTCAAGTAAAAAGAAACACCCTCACGCAATGGCCACCGGCCCCTCCCCCACCCTAAGAATCCGTCTCTCCCTCTCTACCCCGATATTCCGCAGATTTTCATCCCTCGAATTGCAGCTACCCACTCTAACCGTCAGCACAACCCTCCACAGCCCCCACCCCATCACCCTCGACACCCGCGGCCCCCTCCAAAACGGTACCGTCCTCACCAATGCCTCCTTCTCTTTCCAGCATTTCTCTTTCTACGACCTAACCACCGACCAACCATTTACTTACCCCGCTGAGGAACGAGAGTGCGGTAATCCAGGCGGCACGCTAAGTGCGTACGACTTGTTGACCCTGCAGCCGGACAAGGAGTACGTTACCTATGGGGTAATGGAGGATTTCTGGGTGCCCTTGGGGATGTTGGAGATGGGACACGAGTATAAGATTAGCTTAGAACCTGTGGACGTGTGGTGGACGTATAGGACACAGAAGGAATTGCTCGGGGGAAAGGGGTACTTGGAGGTTGATGAGGGAGACATGGCGAAAGGGCCGCTTGTGAGGGTGGAGTCGGGGGATGAGTTGAGACTCAAGGTGGAAGAATAGGTATGTGCGCGTTCTTACGCAGGGCGGGACAACTTTGAATGTGGACGATGTGCCAACGAGATTAAGTTTGGTACTTAGTAGTGAGGAGGGGCAGAGGAGCTGCAGGGGCGGCGCGGCGGAGTGAGAACAAAGACTTTACACTCAGATCTAAATGGCGCTCTGGATCGAATTACAAAACTCAAAGGTCTTCTCGAATTGGAAAAACGTCCACTTCTACACCCATCAAGCCAACGTCTCTTTGATCCACATTGACCTCTTCTGACCGGCCCTTTACAGGTGAACTAGCGTGCTCACCTACCACTTAGGGTCTCGCCCACGCGCCTAGGTATGTACATCACCAATACATCTATCTACTACGTCTAACACAGGACCTGAACCCTTTACTTCTCCATGTCATCGACATTGAGAAGAATATCATTACTTCTTCGCCTCCGCGTACTTGGATATGAACATGGCAAGCGTGGCACTCCAAAGGCCGAAAACGCTAAATCTCACGATAGCAAACGGTTTGATGCAGTAAGCCAGAACTCCGACTACAAGATCGAACACCAGGAAAAGTGCGATATTTCTGATGAGATCGGGAACTGCGAAGCCTTCCTTTAGATACAGACCCCATCCGTATGGTGGGTCCTTGGGATGTGCTAACAATGGCTCGATGGTTTTCTTCGGGCAAGCTTTGAAGATCAAGTTTGGGTTCTCCCGAAGGCGGCCATTTATCAGGGTGGAGGAAGCCGTAGCTATCTCGCTCATGGGAGGGATCTTAGATTTCGTACTATTGGTCGGCAGCTGATCTAATTCGAACCCGCGAAAGGCTCTGTACCTTACGATAGCGTTCGCTGCAGCTTCTCGAAGATCGTTTGACGCTCCTTTGATCGCGCGGTGCAAGCTTCGACAGATGTGCTCAGATGTAATCTTAGCTTTACAATTCAATCGAAAGGCTAGCGCATCATGAGAATGTTCTCAGTGATGTAATAACCAGTCGTTCGTTATATCTGATGAAGTTTCTGGCGATCGTGGATCCCATTGATGATATTGTACTCATTCTCGTGAAGGCTTTCATTCCTCAGTAATCAGCGGTACGCTGTCATTAGTTCTGATGTTCTACGTCAGTCAACTGCATTAAGTCAGTATACTTCTGATATTATGACAGATTCAATGTTATGAAGAAAGAGCATCTGCACAAACGAGATCTTCTTAACCTTTTTCCACGAAAATAGCTGTTCTAGCATTTCTCGAGATCGAAGGTATTCCTGCCGGAATAAACGAAACATTTCAACATCATTGCAGGGCTTTTGTACATTCACGTGAATGGTCTTCCCTGCGTACTTGTAGAAATCAAAGCAAAGAAGCAGTCATCTAAGCTTGAATTCGTCACGTGGAGTACTCGGCGTTGCTTTAGTCACATCATCTTCTGTGTCCTGAGCGGACGGCTGATCTGACGATTGGGTTGCACAGACTAATGAACGCTGATGAGAGGAGCTAGCATGGTCGTTACTCGCACTATCTTCAGGCGGAGCGGCAGATGAGGACTGAATGCTGTTGTTATCTTGAGCTTGTAGCTTGTCTATGTTTGCCTGATAACTTGATACAGTGAGTAATCCAAAAAGTCTCCGTGCATCCGAAGATGTATTAACAAAGTCTTGGTAAAATCCTCGGCCACAGGTCTGGTTTTGATCAGGTTATTGGCACATAGTGGGATGGAGAGTACTCACGCATGTCCATCGCACTCGGTCGAAACCGATGCATAGTGGATGCTCGTACAAACCGGCGACCACGGAATTTATGAATAAGGAATAAAGCATGAACAGTACGCTTTCTAAGGTCAATAACGCTTGCTAAGTATCTGAAGCGATGACCGGCAATTGGCTCGTAGCTTTAGTATGGTCGAGATTCATTTGTGGACGTGGAAATGCAAATTCCCGGACTTCGTCTTTGAGCTTTAGGAAAGCTTTCGAATTGACCATGAAAGCCTTCAGGTGTTCCAGAGTAGTACTGTTTGAAGGTTCTAAGGGGTATCAAAGCTCTTTGAAAGCCGCAGAAACAGTTGTCTTGTTGGTGACTGCCCACAAGAACAGCGAGAAGTGGAGGGGGTTTCAAGTGGAAGATGACGGTATAGAAGAATGTGCCGCAAAAGTTCAGCGAGACACCGACACTGTGCACTGAAGTGACGAGCATAACCGTAGGCGCATGGTAAATCACAATACTGTACTCCTCTACGTCGCGGTAGGGAGTGCATTGGCGGTAATCAACTCGCGTCACTAGCATGCATAAGATTCTCTGGCTTCTGAATGAGGTCGCTCTGCATATGGAACATATGACATGCAACTGCACCCAAAGTACATACTCCGCTCTGAGCAGTGGCAAAAGAACCCACAAAACTGGTCCAACGATGGGATTCTTTCGCAGCCGACCGCAATAAAGTTCGCAACGGAACCTGCACCACGCCTATCGTGTCCGCATGGTCTCCATGTCAATTGCACGCCAAGGTTCGAAGAAACAAGCCTTGCAAGGTCCACGCCATAATCAAATGAGCGGCCCCGTAATTTGTTGCTGCTACATTTGATCTCTCGTGGCGACTAAATCTAGCACGCCGTATCCATTATCGAGGGCCTCCTCCCTCTTGCACTTTGCAGCGGTGCGCTAGGCTACCTTCTTTGGCGACGGTTTTCCCTTGACAGCTGACGTGTACAATCATTTACCCGGGATTCGTGTCTGTTCCGGCAGCGCAGGATATGTCACTAGTAAGCGCATCATCGTAGCAGATACCAATCCCGTGGATATTGTCGAAAAGCATATCGTACCACTCTTTAAGACTAAGCCGCCCATTTTGACTTTTGAACGCAAGGGGAAATTAGTCTTGGGACAGATGCACATATTGAAGCAGGCCTCGTCGTTTTCAATGACAGCGGCAAGTAGGCTACTCGGAAGTAGTCCAAGATGTCAGTGAAGAGGTACCTCTCCCAAAACCAACGACGAGGCCGAGTCAATACCTTCACTGAGCTACCCGTTCTGCGGTCTCGAGACCTGTTCCCATGCCGCAATTACAAAGCGTTGTCTTGCAGGAAATGTCAAATCTAACGGGCTTGTTGCCAAACTGGACAAGAAAGTAGGAAGGTTATCGCGGTAAAAGTAGATCCGCCGTCCGTTTCTCGCGCATACTGATGCTGTCAGATCGTGGGGGGATTTTTGGGGGATCTTGAGCCATTTTGAATAGGGTGATTCTGGGTATTCCCGGCAACTTAGTCGTAATGGAGGCATACAATATCTTCTGGGCGTCCAAACACCATCTGAGATGTGTATCTCTGCGAGCATCGCATTTGGAGTACACTTCGCGCTCTGCACAAGGGTGTGTATGACAGGTGACAGAGAGGGTCTAAATCAATGTAGGGGGGAGTGAAACAATATATGTAATCAAAAAGACCCGAGAAACTGTAAAGAAACGATGAGCATGAGCTCGAAGAGCGGAATAGGCATAGACGGATCGTTTTTATAGGCCTCACGCTCATTGTCGCTTCCATTACCTCCCTTGCTCGTGTGGGGTTTGTCCGAAGAATTAGGGAGATCCAGTCCGCGGAGCATGTTGACTAGTGCCGCTAGTAGGCACCCAATACTTGAATTCAACCCTTCTTTGGCCCCGGTGTTGCTCTTTGAGCTTTTCCCTTGGAGTCTCCGACTGGACATGAGTCAAGCGTTATGTGGATAAGGTGATGGACAGAAGACGAGAGACCTACCAGCGTGTTTTTGGGAGTTTGCTTGGGCTCCTGAACGGTGTACTGCACCTGACGTTGACTGCAACCAACGTAGGCTGCAATTGCTTGGTAAGTCCAGCCAATAGAGCGAAGCGTGGTGATTCTAATGCGATCATCGTGTGTAATACGCGATCTAGGAGTCGATGAAGCCTTTGGAACCTCTGGAACTGGAGCTGAAGCTTGGGATGGAGTCGATGAAGCCTCGGGAACCTCTTGAACCTCTGGAACAGAAGCTGCTTGGGTTTGCGTCGATGAAGTGTCCATAATCGCTTGTTAAATGTATGAAGGTTTACCTTAGTCGCATGTGTGGAATGTTCAATGGCCTTAATGTACCGTAGCGCGCGGGTAAGAGAACCGAATCCGCACTAAGGTAACTTTACTACTGCATCTACGGAGTACCTACGAACCACGTTATCTTGAAGGTCTGGATCTGAACCTTGAAAATCATAGAATAGAAGAGTAGAAGACTGGCTACTACAATGTATCCCTTTTCGGTGCAATTGGGTTTCGCGGTACGGCTTTTCTTTGCGTAGTAATCTTTACAGTCCAAACTAAAGTAGTGATCCGTGATATTTCATACACTAGTCCGAGTATTCCGTACGTGATAACGTAACGGGCACGAACTTTTTGATCGTAGAGAAATCCAAAATCAGCAAATCATCCTTGCACGTCTGTAAAGCACGACCGTTCAAGAGTATGGGTGTGGGACGTCGTATGAAAAAGCAAGGCCCTCCCCCACCCCTAGACGAGTCTCGAACATCCTCTCTCAAGAAACGAAAAGCTGCCGTGGTCGAGGAAAGCTCTAATGCGCGAGGAAAGAAGAGAAAAGCGTCTGGAGAAGTGAAAGCGCCTATCGCGGTCAAGAAGCCAGCTTATGAGGTCAAGAACTCGGGATTGACACAAGCCCCAAAGAGGAATTTCGCCAATGGCAAGACTACGCAGGCCGAGAAAGGCAGAAAACTAGCGGTAAAGCCTGTATCTAAAAAGGAAGCTGTGTCTACGGCGGACAGCTCAGACGAAGATGCGGTCGAATTTCTGGGGGAAGCGTTGGAGGATGCAGATAGCGGCTCAGAGGGTTCGCAGGACGGTCTATTGGAAAGCGCAGATATTCTGCCGGACGAGTTTCTTGGATCTGGATCCTCTGTCTACGACTCGGATCCTCAGCACGAAAGGGCAATGTTTTCTGAAGATAATGACTCGGACGCGGAGGAGAGATTGACTGCAGCAAATATAGAGGGTCTATCCAGAGAGCTAGACGAGCAACAAGAAGAGGAGGCCGCGAAGGCACAATTAGAGCTGGAAGAAGCAGCGCTCCAAACCAATATTGACGGCGACAGACCTAGAGTGTTGGAAGACTCTGATGACGATCAAGATGGAATGACAGCACAATTACGTCTGGCGCCCGATCTCCAACTCCTCCGCTCGAGAATCACAGACACCATCCGCGTCCTCGACGACTTCTCCAAACTCTCTGAGCCTGGCCGCTCCCGCGCAGAATACACCACGCAGCTCCTAAAAGACATATGCCTCTACTACGGCTACTCCTCCTACCTCGCCGACAAGCTTTTCAACCTCTTCCCTCCGCGAGAAGCCTTTGCCTTCTTCGAAGCCAACGAAACCCCCCGTCCCGTCGTAATCCGCACAAACACCCTTCGTACGCACCGGCGCGATCTCGCTCAAGCACTCATAAACCGTGGCGTAACTCTTGAACCCGTAGGCAAATGGTCAAAAGTGGGCTTGCAAATTTTTGAATCCCAGGTCCCGTTGGGCGCTACCCCAGAATACCTAGCCGGTCACTACATTCTCCAGGCCGCCTCCTCCTTCCTCCCCGTCATGGCGCTCGCCCCACAAGAACACGAACGCATTCTTGACATGGCTGCCGCGCCGGGTGGGAAAACCACATACATTGCCGCCCTAATGAAAAACACTGGGTGCATATTCGCAAACGATAGCAACAAATCCCGTGCCAAAGGTCTCATCGGGAATATCCACCGTCTGGGAGCCAAGAACACCATCGTTTGTAATTATGACGCGCGCGAATTCCCCAAAGTAATCGGCGGCTTCGACCGCGTCCTTCTCGACGCTCCCTGCTCCGGCACAGGCGTCATAGCCAAAGATGCCAGCGTCAAAACTAACAAAACAGAAAAAGACTTCCAGCTCCTCCCGCATCTGCAGAAACAGCTTCTCCTCTGCGCCATCGACTCTGTCGATCACACCAGTAAAACGGGGGGTTATATAGTTTACTCGACGTGCAGTGTTACGGTTGAGGAGAACGAACAGGTAGTGCAGTATGCATTGTTAAAGAGACCGAACGTCAAACTCGTAGAGACGGGCTTAACTTTTGGTGTCGACGGATTCGCAAGCTACATGGGCAAGCAATTCTCGCCGCACATGAAAATGACGAGGCGCTACTATCCCCATACTTACAACGTCGACGGCTTCTTCGTGTCCAAGTTCCGCAAAACCGGGCCCAGTCCCGGTGCCACTGTAGCAGGGGGCGTCGACGGCATTGCGGGGAATGAGGATAGGGTGATGGTGGACAAAACGCCCGTTCCTGAAAATGAAAACGAGGAAGAAGAAATTTTCGGCGGCTTTGATGATGAGGGAGATGAGGTGTACATCGAGCGCGCGCGGAGGAGCCGGTTGAGGAGGAAGGGGGTTGATCCGAAGGCGAAGAAAGTCAATGGCACCACTCCAACAATAGCAAGTAGGAATGGAGGGGGAGATGGCGAGGTCGATGGAGTCGCAGAAATAAAGGCAACGAAGGAGCATCGTGGGCACGCGAATGGCGAAATGGGGGACATCTCGAAAAGTACAAAGGAAACTGTGGAGGGGAAGGAGAAGGCGGTAAAAAGTGCTGCGGTAAAGACAAAGGCAGCAACGACGAGGGTGAAGTAGGACTAGTCAATTTACGAACCCGGCGGATTGTACAAAGCCATCTACCATTTTAAACCCATAAACCTACCAACCCCCTACTTTAAGGGCGGCTGGGGGTTTTTCGCAATGACCCCGGCAGCCAACTAGCATACTTTCATTCGAGATATCCCCCGTAACAGAAAGGCTTCAGGTACGATTACCTAAACATTGGTGGAGCAAAGTATCTTACAGTACAACGAAGATCTCTCAGGAGCATCCTGAAACATGGAAATATCCTAACAGAAAAAAATTATATATCCGGGCAACCCCACTGTTTCAGCATACAGAGCCATAGCCGAGACTTGAATCTGCTTGTGTACATATGTATTATCTATGACAACAAACCACCCCTTCAGCGACCAATATTCAAGACAAGGTTCATCGCGTTGAAAAAATTGTCTGGATCAATCGAAACTTCCTACTTAATGTTTTCTGCAACGTTTTGCAGATGTGTCAGAACTGTACAGTATAGCAAAAAGATCCTGTGACTGTTAAATGTTCATGTATATATATATGTATATGTTCAGAGAAATATTATTCTGAGATCAGAAAATATGCCTGCGAAGCTCGTTATTCTTGATGTTATTACGCGATGCAACAATATTCTCAAACAAAGCTTTGCCTTAAAACAATATATTTCTTTAAAAAAGAATACAGTCATCGTAATTCTGGAGGAAAAGTTACGGTAGATCATTGCGGAAACCCCCTAGTCGCCCTTAAAGTACCTCTACATATCTCCTTCCCATATCCCCTTCCCACCTCTCCAACGTCATGGACTCGCACCTCATCCCATCCGCTCGCCCTTCACCGCCCCTCATAGTCCACCACGAACGCATATATATCCCCTCTCACCGTATCTAATAGTAGAACTCCTTGATTCGTCGGACTGCTACAACTTGAGAGAGCTATGGTCTGATAAAATATGCTATACATACCTGAACAGAAATGTTTCAAAGTGCGTTCACATTTTGGCCGATTCGTCAACCAACATGGTCATGCATTGCCAGACGGCTAAAGAGCTCAAATTCCATTCTTTCAGCCGCCTTGGGACCATTACGCACTTCACCCGCCATATCCGAACCAGGCGGAAAATCGGGCTCGAACATGGGCTCGCCAGCGCCTCTCATATTAGCCAAGACAGCCTGCCGAAAGTGCCACCGCAGAAGCTGATCCACTGGTCGATCGGGTTTATCGAGAAACTGCTGATCAAGATGTGTTCCAGCAATGCCTTTTGAATTTCTTCGGACACAACGATATTTTAGTTGTCCTGGAATAATGAGTTCATATAACTTGAAGGAGGAGGAGGTATACATGCATCAGGATCGATTTGAGATTTCATAACCATCAAAAAGTACGTGTACATCAGCTCTTAACAACAGCCCGTTTTGCACCGAGTTGATGGGATCTGCTTTCTGAATAGTAATCCAAGGAGAGAAGTCGGGCTTATCCCAGCGCGCTTGGAACGCTAAAGGAACTATGTGCGCGGCCTCGAACCTTTGCCAACTGCCGTATTCTGCCTCTACAGCTTCTTCCCCTGTGATCACACATCGCCGGTCTCGTAGACGGACGCTGTCACGAAAGGATTGGAGACGAGTTCCGGTGTTGATAGAAATTGCCCAAGTAATCGAAGGCTCGTCCGTAAGTGTAAAGGAACCTGTTAATAACTGATTAACTACCTATAGCAGAGAAAGAGTAATATAGACTCACCAGTGATATGGTATTTCCCTGCCTGAAGCGCATAGTTATCCTTCCCAACTAGGATCTTATTCTCGTCTCGCAAGGAGAAGGGTTCATCACAGGCCAGGAGAATGTCTAATATGGAGTAGAAGTTGTTGTTCGTGATGCCATTGGTGAGTACGAGGCCGCCGAGTTCTTCTTCGGGATTTTCGGCGTCATAGAAACGAACGTTTCGTCCACTTGATCAATTAGGGGGCATAGCGAAAGATGAAACGGAGTGTTACCCGGAGGATTGGGGTGGCACCCAATACACCCAGTCCAAGAGGTGGGTTTGGGGCCTGTTCTCAGCATCTTGGGTTGATGGGTGGGGCGTTTAGCCCAAGCACACGTACTAGGTGCCGAGGCCAGATAAGATCAGATTAGATAAGATACGATAAGGAAATTTCCCCCCACCCTCTTTCAGCTATCATAAACTTGCAAGCAATTTCCACTCGTTGGTCTTTGAGGCCTCATCTGCTCGCAATTACCATACGCAATGATCAAGATGTTGCTCTGCCCCAAACCCGTAGTATGTGCCGCAGTGCTCTAGCTGTTTCTCGATGGTGTTCAATATCGTATGTTAGAAGACGTTGAAGCACGACTGTGGCCAATGAGTAACACATTTTGCATCTCGTCAGGCCTACTAGAGGCATCGCAGAAGCGATTACAAAGTCAGTCTAGGCGGTTTGGTGCACGGAAACCCCTTCTGAATGTCTCCACCAATTCCGGAAGCTCGCCCGCTCTTGCAAGCGCCGCTCCAGCAACACCCGCAGCTTGGATGCCGCCCAAAGCCCCTCCGCCCATCGCCGCACCCTGACACCAAGAAAAGAGACTGCCAGCCTTGACCACCCCAATCGATGCTTGCCAAGCTGCAGCAGCAGAGTTGGCCGCCGGCCCCGCAGCCGTGAATCCGATAGCTCCGAGTACGGGCACCGCGAAGAACGATAGAACAGAGACAGTAGCGCCCACTACTTGAAGACCTGTGAGCACTGGATGAGCTTTGGCATAGTTTGTCGTGGCTTGGAAAAGAGTGACGTCTTGTGGTTTCACTATGAAAAATCAGAAACTCTCGCGAAACGTCTAGGATCAGGTATACCTCGTCTCGCTAGCTCCTGCGAGAATTCTGCACTCCAGCCCGAAAGGATGAATAGTAGCACATCAGGCAAAGCAGCGATGTCATCAGGAAAATCCCCGTTAATGAAGCGATGTTGCACCTCGTTGTCGGTCAATCCTTCGAGCGGCTTCCTTCCGGTCATGATCTCGTAGAGCAGACTAGCCATTGCGAACCTTTCGGCTCTTCTGACCTTTTCTTCGTGATCCAAACCATATAAAACGCTTGACGGTATCTGAAAGCGAGCGGGATAGCCCTCAACGAGGTCACCTTCCAATTCTGGCATCGGAAGAGACTCGATAGATCCATCTAATCCAGCAACAAAATCCCATGGCCGAATGCTGTTGTGGGGTTCCCCGCTTTGCTCAAAGTGCTTGATCACCTTGTTGGCCCAGCGTGTACGTATCTCGGTTCTTACGTCAGGATAGTCGCTAAGAGGGAGCATTGTCGCTTCCTGTGGCTGCTCACTGTCACCATCATTGTCTTCAACCTTCTTCACGCGGACGCGACAAGTAAGCTCTGCGGATGCCATCTTTCGAGACAGTGTAAGACGAGCTTGGATAGCCAGCTTGTGGCATGGTCAAGCGAAAGGGAAACGCAGGCCCAAGGTAATGTGGTGCTGAGTAAGGTAAACACGTGTTTTCGTCTCGTTGACTTATGCAGACTCCGCTACCCCACACTCGATACTCCAATCACGTATATCATCCTGCAGACCGACCGTTCGGGCACTCGAGAACGTGTACAAACTACCATCTACGCGCAGTGCAGAACAAGCCAATGGCTTCCCCTTCAGCCTAAATACTGCGGCCTAATGCACTTCTATGGCAGCATTAAAGAAAAAGCGAATGAAATCTACGACACGTAAAAATTCTGCTACCAGGTTGCTCGAAAGCGCCTCTATGAGAGGAAAAAACCATCATTTTATTACAGAGCCCAATACACTTCATTTGTTCTCTTCTGGTTTGGCCGTTGACCTCTCAGTCGAGTGCCTAGAGATTGTTGATGAAGAAGTTAACAATCACATCGAATCAATAATTCAAGACGTTAGTAACGTGACGCTTGTAACAGTTTAAGCAAATACTCGTTGAGGCAAACTAGAAAACTTAAGACTTTGAAGAAAGAGTCTTCAGACTTCGATACTCCACAAGAAGCCGTTGCCTATATTGTGGCTTTGGTTCTGCAGAAAGGATAATCATCTTCAGTCATGAGTCATACATTAGCAGCATGAAAAGTCGAATGAAGACACAAAAGGACATATATCTGTCGAAGATCTTTGCTCGTAAAATGCCCTTGTACATATAGTGTGACAGACATGGATTTATTTGAGATGGAGCACGCATAATGCCATATCGACTGCATTTGTCCATTCAACCTGGCATATTCACTTTTGTCAGAACTGCTACGAATTTAAAGAAGGAAAAGACGTCAAAATGCAGGCGTTGAGTCAATGGCACCTCTCGAGCGATTGCCGCTTCGCTTTCTTCTGGCTCACCAAGTCAGCAAGCGCAGTTCCATCTTTTCAAGATTGTGTTCGATGTACTCCGCCGCCTTTCGAAAAGTAGTATTGCCGCCTTGACATGCGTCACCCTCGAGATGCTGCATTAAGCCACTCTAATAGATACTCATAGTTACTAGCTTAATGGTGAGTCTCTTCCCTTACATCGTCTATCACTGATGTCCGTAACAAAGATTCAGTATCCCACATTTCTATGACAGCCGTTGAATCTCTGTAAGCAGCCATAAAAAGCATCTTGCCTATCGTACCAACGAGCCAGAATCCGGGTTCCAAACACGAACTCGTCCATCAGACCCACCTGTGACGATGTTTGAACTGTTCACTATCATAGCCGTCACCGACTTTTCATGTGCTGCTATGGTCTGCAAACGCGTAACATCGTTCATGCCCCATTCGCACCAACTGCCGTCCGAACTCGTGGAAACCAGTGTTGCACCACGGAATTCGAGCTGGTTTACAAGGGAAGTATGACCTTGCAATTGAGCGAGACAGGAGCTACGGGGGCACACCAATCAGCCGCTGTAATGTCTAGCATTTCGGATGCGCGAGACCTAGACGACGCGTTAAGCAACATACTCATCATCTACCTTCCACACTCGAATGGTTGTGTCTTTCGATCCGGTGCTCACTAGCCCTTGCTGAACATTCACTGCGAGCGCGTAGATATCACCGGTATGACCCATCAACGTATGCACACATTCGCCCGCGGAAATACTCCATATTTTGGCAGTTTTGTCGTCGCTTGCCGAGAACACCTTGTCCTCGTTTATTGCTACGCAACGAACTGTCTGTTTGTGGCCCACGAGTGCCCTGATGAAGCTGCCCCGACGCACGCCATGTTTCCTAGAAGCCTCATTGTCCCGGGCAGTAATGCTCTCCAGGTATCATGTCCCAGAACCTGATGTGCTTCTGGGAGAGCTCTCTTTCCTGGGACTAGCTTGCCTCCCAGGAGACGTTTCCCAGGAAGCAAATCGCTCCCAACCGTATACCAGTCTTGGAAATATCTCTTAGGATAGCCCTTCGCTTATAGTATATCTGCCGAGTATTCCATCCTAAGCCTGACCACCTTTGTCGTATCTCCTGAAGCTAAAACCGTCGACACAGGGTGAGCGATAGATAACAATAAGCAAGGATGAGAGATGGGCGCATGAGAATAAAGAAGCAAAAGGCGAGATGTAGAGCGATATACCGTCGTGTGCAAAAACCTATGCCGATCCTAGAATTTACCGAGAGTTGACTTGATATCTTCAACCATGATAGCGCTCGTGAAAGGCATTAACATTGATATCACTATGCTCCTTTAAGCCGTGTTTTCAGAGCTTCATTCAACGTGATTTATAGGATTTTTAACATCATTGTGTAGTCGTTAAAATTTTCAGTCCTACAGCACGTTATTACTGCTTTGATCACCCATCACTCATCACAATAGAACAAAAAAGTAAAAAAAATCAATTGATGCAAATCTCAAGTAACCAAGATTTTTCTATTCTACAATTCCGCCATCGAACATGCAGAAATTTTCAGATCTTTGTACACGTCTGCACGCGTTATTTCAGTTCGCTTTTTTTTATCTTTGCTTATTATTCTTTGCTTGTATGGTTTATACAGGCTGAGTGAAGCATACTCTACGAGCAGCATATATGAAGTGAATGTGAAGCACTGAATGGAGCATATATGGTACACTGAATGGAACACTAACTGGATGAAGCGAATATGGGGCACTGAATCATGATGGAGTATATGTGGAGTACTGGGTGGGGCATATATTAAGCACTGAATGAAAGATTTACAGTGTGAGGTAATACTGAGATTGATTAGATATTGTGGGGATTTCCACTCGATTTCGACGTGCATCTCAATGAAAATCTAGGTATGCATGCTGAGAGGTGGTCTTCCCCTTGTAATCGTGTACTGTATCAACTGAGAATGCATACTATATCTTTGAAACAAATCGCCCTCCTCGCATTCCCAGAATCATTCTAAATTACTCGCTATACAGGTTGCCACACTACAAACGCCTCCCCCAGCGGCACTTTGCGTCATCAAGAAAACCATCGTCTCTCATATCTCATATAACCTCCATCATCCCGATGCCAAGCCCCTTTCCCCCGCCTTCTCTCAAAAAGTCTTCCAGATCTTCACCACAGCTCTAACACCCCTCCTGCAAACAGGACACACGCTAACCTGCCTCGCACACTCCACACAAGCGGTCACATGCCCACAATCATAAAATAGGGCGTCCATCTCCTGCTCGTAGCAAATCCGACACAGCTGCAATTCTTCATCTGCAACCTCGTACGTCATCGTCCCCTTCCCGAATCTCTTCCTTTTCTTGAATCCGCCGACATAGGTATTCCCCGTGCCGGCATACACCATTTTGCCTTGGCCGTCAGGTTCGTTGTCGGCCCAGGAGCCGGTGTAGGTGTCGCCGTTCGAAAACGCCATGGTGCCGTCGCCTGATTTGGTACCGCCGATAAAGTTACCAACGTAGGCGTCACCGGAGAGAGCAATGTGGGTGCCGGGGCCGTGGGGGCGCCCTGAGGACTGAGCAGTGGAGAGGTAGGGCGAAGAAAAATAGGATGAGACGAGGTGGGGAAGGGAGTATGAAGGGTTATCATAGTGGCGGAGGAACTTGAAGTAGGAGACTGGGGTTGAACATTTGCCGGAAGTCTCAAGAGTTGTGATTCTGGAAAAGCAGTTGTCGTTAGTAGAGAAACGTTATCACGTACCATACAAGGAAAATACTTACTCAGCTGCTGAGGGTCGGTGCTGTGCAATGAAAATGTCACCGTCACAGACATCTATTTCTGAGAAAGTCTGGTTGCTTTTGACAATATCAACATCGCTGAGCGCCGGGTACGACTCTCGGTAAACGTCAACTTCATCGGGATAACCAGGTCCAAGTAACTTCTGAACCGTATCCTTAACTTTTTCCTGCCTTTGGATTATGTAGCTTCCTTTCCCAAGCAGTATCTGATCTTGGTGACTGAATGTTTTTAGGAAAATGTAAGCCTTGTCCTCTTCCTCGTCGGAGTTTTGAGGACCGGGCTGCGCGGTCGCTGGCGCATCAAGGGGGTTTTGTACTGCCGGCTCTGATACTCCATCCATTATAATATCCTCATCTTCTGGGGCTCCACTCGTATCTGGGGAAGCACGCAGATTCTGTTCACCGTCACCGACCAGCGATGTACTGGCTGGCTCTTCAGGAACTTGATTCTCGACAGCTTGAGCCCCATCCAAAGAGCTTGCGCCAATATGCGTACTGGGCGTGCTGGCGGACTGTGTGTCTGTTCCGGTGTGGACCATTGAAGCATCCTCCGCTTGTTTGGGTGATTCATGGAGCCAGAAATGGCATCCTCCCGTGATTTGTGCGAATTGCTCCAGACTCAAGTCCGCCCACTGCTCGCTGCTTGGCATGTGCAACCCAGGTGACCCTCTTGGGTACTGCTGATCTCCAAAATCTAAGGCCCACAATCTGGGTTGTCGTGGTTTTTCTGGTCCGTTTGCACTTGTTGCTTGGCAGATGATGTACTTTGAGACCTCACTAACAGTAGTTCTGGCGGGTATATCCAGCTCAAATGATCCCCATCCTGGCCAGCGCCCGGCGTACAGAAACCCTCGGCCTGCGTAATTTATATACGAAGTTGACGGATATACGTGTATTGATAGAGCCCTATCATGGCTTTCCGTTTCAATGGCTGCCTCTTTCTGACTCGATCCAGGTTCCAATGACTCTCCAAGAGGGGTGTCGGAGGTTTTCACAAGTTCGGTGTCTTCAGGGTCGACTGGCGGTGTGAGAAGGATCCCCGACAGAGAATCTGCGCGCTCGTATAAGACAACATAAGCCACCGCTGCATCCCCGGTGGCATGATCGCTAGAACCTTCATGTAACGTAACTGCCTGCTTCCTTGTCAAATAGGTGACACTCTTTTCTTCTTGTTCTCCGGCAAATGCTACCCAGCTTGCACCTGCTGCCTGCGGCCGCCGAACGATTGCAGAGTAGTTTTTAGATTCTAGATCGCCAGAGTGGACAATCATGCCTTTGAGCGTATATTCGAGCTTTCGGTGTGAACCTGGTGGGTTAACGATGAGTGTCTCGTTGATCTTGATTTGATGTGTCAGCTTTCTCCATTGCCGAAGCTCTTTGTTATAACTCTGACGGTGAAGTTCTATTTGTAACAATGACGGAGGATTGGACCAATTTTGCTGCTCCTGCCCAATCCCTTCACAGCCTCTGAAAGTCCTCAGCTCTCCAGTGACAGCGAAGTCGAAAGCTTCCTGAACACTGTGCGGCTCGATATGATGAGGCGGTTGCTTTGGTCCGTGAGAAGCAGAACTATCGAGTATGGGCTGCTCATCTCTCCACGGGTCTGGTTGTCTCAGTATCAAAAGGTTCGGGAATAGATCTGGCGCGCCTGCAATATTCACAGTGTTGGACGCTTCATAACTGAGTATTCGCCGAATCATTTCCCAAATCGCCACAACATCCATCTTTGAGTCGAGTTCGGCGCCATACCACTCCATGGCTTTTATTACGCCATCCAAGGATGCTTCAGGGTCACGGGGAGTTCTTTTATTAAAGTAGTCAGACACAACATCTTGCAATGCGAGGAACAAAGGGCGTGGTCGAGATTTTGAATCTTTAAATGGGTCTGGAATACGCATATTAAGTATTACATCGGCAATTGTTCTTAAGTTGAGCCAACTCGAAACAGCGGATATAATGGCACTTGAATGTAGGGTTCCAGTGGAGAATCGCCTAAGACCGGTCCTGGCTAGACTATCCCACTTATACGTGTCCTTTGGCGCATGCCACCATAGAGCCTTTGTATCATCCTTAGTGATACGAACATAGGCTGTAAACACAAGTGTATCATTACGAAGAAGGGCTTGTCGCTGAAACTGTTGACGCTTGTGTATCTCATCCCACGGTCCATGGAATCTAATCCAACCAAAGTCGGGATAGTCGCTGTAAAAATGATGACTGCTTGTCTGACTTGCATGCACTCGGGGTTCCTCAGGATTGTAAACAACGCAACCGACCTGAGCGGCTACATCCCACTTCTTTTCAATCTTTGGCACCTCCTCTTCGGGTACCTCTCCTGCCGGTGAGGTCAAACTTGGTTGCAGCAATGTCTCTGGAGCATCAGAAATTGGAAGACCGCCTCCTCCTACCATTAGCGTAGCTGAGCCCGAAAGATTAGCGCTTGGTGCAGGCTCTGCAGTAGCCTGTGCAGACAAAGGTTCTGGATTACCGGTTATCCCTTGGATTGGCATTTCGGTCCCGAGTTCCTCGGTTAGTGGCTCTGCGCGAGGCGTGGTCGAGCACTCGATAAACACACTCATATACTGCGTGCCTTCATCGCCCCGTGGAAAATACTTGATGTTCCAATAGGAGCCCCCGATCAGGACAGACGGCGATCTCATGAGTGTCTCCCTGTTGGGCTTTTCAGGTGTACCATTCACTCCTTTCACGATCCAAGTAATACGTCCTGATGCACCGGGGATATATTCCGGATCGTCAAGTGCTTCGTACGTTATTTGCTCCCAGTGGTCGTCTGCTAAAAGATTAGTGGCTAGAACACGGTTTCAGGCTTGGGGTGAGGGAGTGACGCACGATCAAGTGCATTGACTTCATTCGAGTTCTTTTCGATTGCTTTGAGCTCTTGCTCATCCGGTTGTGAAAGATCTTCTTTGAAGTTTGCCCAGTATGGCACATCTTCTTCGTCCGAGTCCTCTTCTTGACTGTCATCCTCATTCGCCCTCACCGTGGCTGCTGGTGTGTCTGCGTCGGAATCAACAGCAGGTGGAACCGATGTATGTGCGAATTCGAGGCCGTTTGCGGGCAAAAGAGGTGGAGTAGAGGTAGGAGCTAACGCAGCGGAAGGATGGACTACACGAGCAATAACGACATCAGGTAGCGTCAGGTCGTCGGCATTGGAGTCAATGCTACTGCCAGTTGAGGAGATTCGGACAAGGTTTGGATTGCCGGGAGTTGGAGCATCCACGGCTGCGGTCCCGTTTACGGTTGCCATCCCTTCCACTATTGCGATTCGTCAACGAGATCTGATCCCAAGCAAGCTAGCTAGTACAAGGCAAAGCCTACTCACCAGCTATCGAAGGAGCATCAGGCGTTGTGTCCATAATCTCCCCTTCTTCTGGCGGCTCTACCTCCATAAGGCCTGAATGAGCAGCACCATTCCGTGGCTCTTGTTCTCCATCTTCTGAGCTAGAATCGTCACTCTCCATGTCGGTTTCCATTCTATCGTGGTTTTGCCCGTTGTGCACTGGCAACGGTAGTGCCGCAGAAGTTTCGAACGTAAAGGCTCTCGTGGAGGAGCTCTGGCTCATCGAGGAAGTATTTCGGGTGTTGTTTGGTGACGAGCGTAAGGTATGGTTGGCGGCTGTCTCATATACGAGGCGAGGAGACAGTGGTGCGGAGGCTTCGGGCGTTGAGTAATGGACATGCCTGCGCTGCTGTACGGGAGGAGAAGATTGCTCCGTACTTAGGTGCAAGGCGTTGTAGGAGTGATGCTGGGTTTCGGAGCCTCCGATAGGCGAAGTGACGGCAACGTCCATGGTCCAAGGGTCGGGTATAAATCAAGGTTGAATGGGTTGGGTTATAAGTGAGAGCGCAGTGAATGAAATGTGACACAGGTATCAGGATGAGTAATTGACAAGGAAGTCCTGGAACTGCGTTTCCAATTATCCAGATGTGCTAAGTTCGTCCTTCGGTGCAGGCAGCACATGCAAGAAGTGAGTCAGAAAACCAGCCTTGTAGCATGACGCTGTTGGCCAGCACGCGAGAGAAATCAGTACGTGGGACTGGTCGATGAGTTTCCAAGTCCTGAAAAGCATTCGTCTATGTGGAGTGGAGAACAGTTTCCAAGGGAGAAAGGTTGATTCTTCTCCGCATCTTTGTACAAGAGTAGTATGGGAAGGAAGAAAGTGAGGCAGTGAGGCAGTAAGGCTCACCGCCAATAAAATAGATAATGTTGGATGGAGGAGAAAGCAGCTGGGCGTGGCAGGCAGCTCCTCTAGCAAGGATCAGTGCAGGAGAGCTCGGGTGAGTCGGGGCCAACTACAGTACTTTACAGATAAGGCTGATATGTAGGCTCCCACTAAGATAACGACAGGCGCACGACCTTTATGTACTGTAGTAAGGTACCTCCCTACATACCTACAGGAGGTAGCATCTTTGGGGAGGGGATACCTTAATGCTTGTTTATCGATCCAACTTACGCTCTTCTATTGATTTGGATTTGCGACATACAGGACACTTCTGTCCATGGAGCCACCCATCCATTAACCTTGAGTGCTTGACTACCAGCGATCTCCAAGTGACTTTCCATGTTTCTGTTTACAACCGGCATCGTCCCCAAACGCTTCGCGTGCACGTGAAACCTGAGCCCACAGTTCCATCAATCGTAGAAGACGCCTTCGACTTCACAACCTTTCAGGTAACCTCTGCACTACAAATTCGTGTTTGGTCTCCATGTGAGCCAGCTGGATTGATCTTCCTTATTCTTCGCCTTTTCTCGGTTGGGGCTGCTAGTACACATCGTTGTGACTCCTCTTCCACACGGCCCTTCAGCCAAGAGGACCGTGGTTCGTTGGTCTCTCCCGATCCTGATACCTATTAGGGTGACTTGGATTTTAGAGTCGACTGGGCAAAAGTTGCTGCAACAATAAGTGGGAATACTATGGTGGCTTCAGCATACACCTGAGTTATTAGCTTGAGAACGAAGAGTCAAATCAATTCACTGCATACCTTGACGCTATCCGCTTCAGCTTTGATCTTACCCCAGCTCACCGCCTCGTCAGGTCGAGCTCCGGCATCACTGCCATCGAATTCTTGTGCGGTGTTGATGTATACGGCGCTGTCCGCTCCGTTTCGCATCAAGCAAGCATTTGCGATATGGTGCTTGACAAGGCCACCCCCGAGAATAATCATCCCCGCTCTTTTCGCATGTATGGAGATGTCGTTGAGTTTTCGGATATCTCGAGTGATGCTGATATCGAGTACGTTGGGGGAAGACTTAAATGTGTGGAAATAGAGCATGTCGCCAAAGCTACCATCCGTCAATGCTGGACAAAAGATCGGAATATTGTTTTTGTGTGCCCAATAGCATACTGATGTTTCGTTGTTGATTTCTTTGCCCAGGCGGTGAATGACTTTACTAGGCGTCCAAACTAATGGTTCCTCGCCATGCTTTGAGCATTCTTGTTCCGCAAGCATCTGGTCCAAAATTGGGACAACCCAATCCTCAAAAGCGCAATAGTTGCTGTTAGGCACGATTAGGTTGCCAATGCGATTCATGCCTTTTTCACGCAAGCCTGCCCCTAATGAAGAAAACGAGCCGAGATATGTCGGTCCTAAGCATTTGATGAGATCCTCTTCAACACCACCAGCCGTAGTGACAATAGCAGACACATGCCCGTGCTGGACAAGGTAGCGTATAGTTTCGCGAAGACCCGAAGATATCAAATTTGACGTGTAGCCCAAAAATATCGTAGTTGTGTTCTGCGTTTCAGGGTCTCTCCATGCCCTCTAGCTCAGTCAGTTTCAAAGTAATAAAGTACCAGAGTTATCTCCAACCATATCATTGACAATCTGAACAGCTTTCGACACTGCACTTGCTTGAAAGCCCATAGTCGCCATTCCGGCAACCAATTCCGAGACGGTAATGTCTCGTTCTCTGAATTTATCAAACTCGATTCCTTTGACCTCTTGCGCCCCATCTGGGACTGGGTCCGAAGGCTTGAGGACGGCATCGGTGGCATGACTCGGTGCTCCGGTATGAGGTCCAACCCCGTTGGTTTCTTGAACCATCTGAGCCGGTCTTATGGCCGCCGACACAACGCACAACAATCTTACTACGTGGCGTGCACAGCACAAAACAGACTCTAAAACCTTGAACAAGCTAAACGTTGCGCATTGACTGACGTGCTTAAGCAGAATCACACAAGAAAAAGTTGGTCGGGCAATATGGAAACAGTGGGAAAATCTGCCACAACTTTCACAAAGAGTAATCTGAGTCACTGCCTCTGCTTCTTGCTTGGTTGCAATCTTTAACGAACCTGAAATAGCCAATGACTCAAATTTAAATCCGCGAAGGTGATGGGTGGTTCAGAGACTGAGACTGTTCACAGAATCTATAGGATATTTGAGAGAGGACTGTCCTGTTGGAAAGGACCCTCCGCACTACCACGATACGCCATTTCCAAAAGAGCCTAGCTTCGAACCATGTGTACCTGACTGACATGGGTCCCCTGTACGTCACCGATTGGTGCTGGCGCCATCATAACTCTAAATCGGTATCCAATGAAACCGTTTTGCTCATGCTCGACGGGAGCCGCTTTGAACAGACCATCGTTCCACGAAACCAGACCTTGACCTTGAGCCCTCCTCACTTGACGCTCAATCCATCCACGAAAACAACACAGTAAAATCCAAACATATCGCACGCCTTTGAGCCCATTTTTCTTCATTAGCAACTTTGAGGCAGCATCACATATTGATCGTTAGCAACCTGCACCTGCATCTTCATCTTGCAACACCCCCATAGTTGGATGCTGTTGGTGGTCATCGTTGACTCAAAAGAATAATCCTAAGATAACGCCATTTGAACTTTGCCAGGCTTTGACCACGGTCGCTAAAAATCTCGTGAAGAATTGCCGCACACACAGGGTTTGACAATGTCCTATGTCTTCACGTATTCCCCCTTCAAGTTTAAATGAATCTCGGTATACGCCGAGAGACCGATCGCAGCAAAGATTCGACAGGCACTCCTCAGCACCTTATGGTGGCGGGCCTTTGGCGCCACGAATCTCTGACCCGGGCTATCGACCCTCAGATACTCACGGATACTCGGGACCCGGTCGCGGTCTTCCGCGTGAACCACCAAGAGGCCCAAAGGCCCTGATAGATGGACCAAGGCTAGGTGGGTCATATTCAAGGGGCCGGGGTTTTGGAGGTCGCGGTGACCGGGACTATCGCGACGTCAGAGATGCACCGGGTTCGGGCAGAGGAAGGGAGCGCGACTGGGGCGGAAGAGATACTTTTGAGAACAGAGAGCGACGACCTTCACCAACTGGCCGCAATCGTTCCAGATCACCTGCACTTCGAGACCATAGAGATCCACGAGATTTTTCGTCAAGAGATACTGAACAGAGTCGGATCAGGAGAGGATCGAGAGATGGGCCACTGTCAGCATCGTCTTCGATCTCAGAAATTCAACCGTCCACTTATCGTGGCCGGGGAGGGTATCGCGGACGAGCTAGAGGAGATTGGGATCACAACAGGAGAGGCAGAGGAGGCTTCCATGAGGAGCGAGAAGCCATTCGCCCTAGAAGCCGCTCACACGACCGTACACGGGACTGGAACCGAGAGCGAGATCAGGAAACAACCAGACGCGATGATGACACAAGAAAGGATTGGGACGCTCGAGATCGTGAATCTGATCGTTACGGAAAGGACCAACCTTACCGTCCAGACTCAAGGAATTCTACAAGCACCCAAATAAGCCCTTTGACTCCTCATCCCATCTCGGTGGTGTCGTCTTACCAGATAAATACAGAGCGCTTCGCGCACAATTCTCGGGCCTTTAGCGCAGAATCAGGCCGACGAGTATCGGAAGCGCTTGGGGCTTCAGATCCTCTGCGAGACGTAGAACGACCAGATCCAGCCCTTTCACGCCCTGGCAGGGACCGCCCGGGACCTGGCACTGTATCACCTCCACCGCAAGCACCGCAAGTGCCCGCGTTTGGTTCGATAGCCTATCGGACGCCCTCTAATGATCAAATCTCCACAGCGAGTCGGGACCACAACAGAATTGGGGGTCAGCCATGGTCCGGACCGCAGAATGCAACCAGAGACATGCCTTCTGGATCAAAAGCCGAAGTCTTAAGCAAGGCGCCTACAGGCCCAAAAGCAGGGCTAAAGGTGGAGACGTCGCCAATAGCCGATAGCGCAGCATTAAGTCGTCGAACGTATAATGACGATAGGGCCAATTATGGGAGTGCAAATCTTATGGTTATGAGTCCCACTACTACAGCGGCTCAACCCGAACATGATTCACCTGTACTTCAAACCTCCGGGCAACACCGTGAGGCTCCCGACGTCCATGCTACTATGAGGGCACGACCTAGTCCGGAGTCGCAAACAGCGGGGAACCCGGGCTCTATACAATTGACGCACGCCTTTGGTTATAAGACGGTTGAAGACCGTCAGATTAATGTGAAGTCAAGCCTCAGCTCTGCCACCCCTTTTAAGCCAACAATTCACGAGACTCCAACTCAGGCTTCCCCTGCTGCGAAGATTCCGACGGGACCGAAGGCCGAACGAAGTGCGCCTCCAAGTAGGCAGATAGTCGCTCCTTCAGCCCGAGCATCTCCCCTTAAACCTGCCAATGTTCCACCGCGGCAGCCTCGCAATAGCAATTGGAAATGGGTACGGCCAGGCCTTGCTCAACATACACCGCGTGGTCCCTCGATTATGAATACTGTGCCAACGAAGAGAGACTTCGTTAGCGAAGATAGATCGAGAGCGACTCCCACGGACTCTGGCTCACGGTTTTCAGAGGTTCCGGAAGGGCCGCGAGTTAGACTTCACGTAAAAGCTGGCCAAAGTGATCGAAAGATCGGACGAACCCCCGAAACGGACCAAGCCATGTCTGATTTGGATGCCCGAGAAGAGCGATCTCGCTACTGTGGCGAGGAGAAAATGGACGTCGATGATGGCTTTCAGCAGCCCAATGCAAACAATCAACCGCCCGAGATAAGAAAGAGCCCTGACTCGGATGATGTTGGCATGGAAGAGGGTGTAATGGAATTGGATGAAGCAGATATATTAGAAGCTGAGCAAAAGTTCGAACAGCAGATACAGGCTCTGGAGTCGAAAAGGCCAGCAACGCCTCGGCGACATCCAATCTTATTGCGACTGTTGGAGGAGTGTGACGCCTTAGCCAGTGCAGCCGAGGATATCGCCAAACAGGCTAATGACACGCCAGAGGAAAATGCAAGCCTTGGTCCTATGCCACTGGGACTCCCTTCGCCGAAACTGGAGGAGCCTGAAAAGTTGCGTTTCGAAGAAGAGACTCTCTTTCCCATGCTTCCAGCGAAGACTCGTCGCCCAACGCCACCTGTTGAGAATCTTCCGTTCTTAATTTCGGGATTGCCGACCCCTTTCTCAGAACTAGAAGACTTACAGGAACAAATAGACCAACATGAGCTGATCAAAGCTCGTATTGTGGAGGATCTTTTGGATCAACGGCAACGCATCAAAACTGAGAACAACTATATCATAGACCAATATGCTGCAGATTACCGACGATGGAGAATAGAGGTTGAAACTACAGAGGCCCAGGACAAATCCAACACTAGCACCATGCTTGAGCCAAACTCGCCAACGCTTGCCACGGTGTCTTCGACAACGTCTGCATCGAACGTCGGAGGCAGACGAGCGGCGAAAAATGCAACCGATTTGGATATCGCGAACGTTATAAAGGAGTCGGCACTGATTGCAGAAAAAGACGAAGAGAGACGTAACCGTGAACGGAACTTACAAGCAAAAGATCTCTTCAATCCCGAAAAAGAAGCCAATGTTCCGGATATGCTCGACCGCTTTGAACGAAAAGCATGCTTGTTCAATGATACGAATCATCTTATTGATAGCGAGCTAGTGCTTGACACCCTTGTATTCATACCGAAACAGGATGACTTTACATCCGAAGAGCATGAAGCGTTCCTGGACAGTTATCTGACCAACCCCAAGAAATGGGGAATTATCGCGGAGGCTCTTCCTGGAAGAGATTATCAAGATTGCGTCCTACATTATTATCATACAAAGGCCGAAGCGTTATATAAAGAGAGAGAAAAGGCTTTTGCAAGGATTGCCAAGAAGGGACGGAAAGGCGGCCGTGGTCTCCAGGGCCGTCCGAAATCGAATGCATTGATGCCTTACGATGGTACTGTCGAGTATGACACTCCTCAAATCCCAGTAACAGACACCGGGCGGCCTAGACGTGCAGCGGCGCCAACTTTTGGAGATGCCACAGATCCTGAGCCATCAACACCCGCAGCAACTCCTGCGCGCCGTAACATCACCGGAAATAAGGGCGATCCCAACGGTGACTCTTCCGAGAGACCGACCAACAAGCGCACCAGGACTGCTCCTGTAAAAGAAAAGGGGGCGAAAAGAGGGAGGGTTCCAATACTTGCTGCTGCTCCAGGCCCTTCCCCGCAAAAGGCGGATAAAGAAATTGCAAGGGGTCAAAGTAAAGAGCCAAAGCTTGAAAGTGAACAGCGAATTGAAGAGATTGAGGGAGCGCAATTACTTGCTGGCCTCCATAGTAGTCAGACGGTGAACTTGCCTATGGGTCAGCCAGCGTCAAATGAGACGTGGCTCGGAGTCCAGCCAGCCATTTTGAGTGTGCCAATCCCAAGCCAGAAGCCGCAGCAGCAACAGCCGCAACAGCAGACAATTCTGGAACAACCGCAGCAACCACCACAACTATCAAGGGGATCCGCCACGACAACCTCAAGCTATTGGTCTGTTCCGGAGCAGACAGATTTCCAGAACCTTATCCACCATTTTGGCACAGATTTCCAGGCAATTGCCAATACTATGAAATCTAAGACACCAACTATGGTATATATATTCCTCTTAAAGTCCGAGGTGGTACAGACGTAGTGCTAATAACTTCTCACTTAGGTCAAAAATTATTACCACCGCGTTATTGAGCGCGATGATACTAAAGCGGTTGAGAAAGCTGCACAGATTGCCGACCAGAAAATTCGAAACGGCGAAGACATGGGTCCTCCACCTATGCCAACTATCATTCCAAAACGGCGCTACGATACCACTCCACAGATAGCCGCTCAACGGCCGTTGGCTCCCAGTGTTGATGGTATGGAGATCGAGGGCGAGTCTCCACGACTTCAACCAACAAAGTCGACCCAATACTCTCCACCGCAGTATAGTCAACCCCCCGCGAAATTCCCCACACTGGCTCAGGCTGAGCCAATATCGTTACCCACTTCGTCGCAGGCATCCCCTGAAAGCGTTATTAAAAGTGTTATTACTCCAACGGCTCGCACGCTCGGACCAGTTCAACGGACTTCACAGCATTTGCAAGGGCCTCGAGTTGGCTTTTTCGCAGAAGAGCGCTCTAGACCTATCCTTCAAGCTCAGCCGGCAGCGCCGCCGCCGCCGCCGCAGCAGCAGCAGCTTCAGCATCAGCATCAGCATCAAGTACGACTGCAAGCACAACCAGAAGCGCAGCACCAGCAACATCAAATCCATCTGAATCAGCAGGATTTCGAAGACGTGTTGCGAATCCAAAGTCAAGCCCGGCTAAAGGAGGCTCGTCAGTCCCAGCAAGCGACATCGCGGCATCAACTAACGGTGCGTACTCAGCAAATCCAAGAACAACCCACATCGAGTCAGCATCAGCCTTCAACGTCTTCGCCTCAAATTCGCATTGCGCCATCACAGCCTGTAGAAGCTGAGATTAGACCACGAACTTCGGGTCAGCTTTTACAGCAAATGCCACAAAAACAGCCTCAACAGTACGAGCCACCACAACAGCACCAGCGGGTCGATTCGCCTTCATTGGTGCGGCGCATAGACACGTATGGCCAACTTCAGAGCCGAACCGCTACTCTACAATCACCAGCAAGCGCAAGATTACCTTTTACGGTCTCCCCTCAAGAAGATTCTACCCGCCCGAGCTCAGTGCCAGCATCTGCAGTATTGCAACAAGCCCCGCGTCCTCCTCCAGCACCCCCGAAGAAGTCAAGTATTATGGATATTTTGAACGCCGAGCCGGCCGAACCTCATCCCCGGAAAAGACTAAGCGGTCAGCGCCCCGCTGCTCCCACGCCGCCTCCTCAATCTCCAGCGACCATAACGCAGATGTATCCACAACCAAGTCAGACTTTGCAACAAATCCATAGGCGTGCCACACCTACCGAACCAGCTCATCACCTGCAGCAACACCACCGCCCACCACCGCCCAGCCAGCCACCTCAGCAACACCCGCAACATCAGCAGCCACCTCAGCCTCAACCTCGTGAGATCACGAGCAGCTGGGCTACGGCGCCCTCCCGCTCCCTTTTCGAACAACAACGCTCGTCCTTTCAGTCCCAAACCACTAACTCTCCCCAACTCCAAACATCATTCACCCCGCTCTCTTCCCGCCCAGCCTTTCAACCCATCCAACGCAACCACACGCCTCCGCCACCATTCTCTCATTCACGCGCCCCATCGCACACAAGCGTGCCCTCTCAACACCAACAACCCCAACTACAACCGCCTCCACCTCAACAGTCGATACAACCAACTCCTCCCATCAAGCCAAATCCTTACTCCCAGGGACATCCGCCTTACCAATCTCTGCACTCCCAACAAGCCCAACACCATCATCTGCAACCATCACCACGCGAGCCCCAACCTCAACCTCTCCAACAAATGCCGCTGCAGCAACGACCTCCACAAGCCCAAGCCCAACCCCAAGCTCAAGAACACAGCCAAGGTTACCACCATCGGCATCAATTCCACCGCCAAAACGAAGCCATGCGTCAGCATGAACTACAACAACAACAACAACAACAACAACAACAACAACAACAACAACAACAACAGCAGCAGCAGCAGCAGCAGCAGCAGCAACAGCAGCAGCAGCAGCAACAGCAACAGCAGCAGCAGCAGCAGCAGCAACAGCGTCAAAACGACCACCGCTTGCAACAAGAACGCATGCAACAGGAGCGGAACTCGCAGCCGGACCGGAACGTCCAGATGGAAGCAATAAGAAGAGAGCGAGAAGAGGCGATGAGGAGGAGAGAAGACGTGCAGAGAGACGAGATGGGGAGGAGGGGCGGCGGCGGCGGTACCTATACGCCGCCGCAGGGGCAGTATGGTGGGATTGGTGGCGGGTATGGGGGGGAGAGGGGGAGATATGAGGGGAGGTGAGGATGCGGGGGTGGGTAGGTGCAGAGGCGTTTGGAGTGATGCTGGAGGTTTTCCACAAGGCGTTCTGAGGTGCGACGGGAGCAAGCAAAGCAGTAGAGGGTGGTGGTGTCTGCAAAGGCGCGCCTAAAGGCATCGACTTTTTACCGAGAGTGTGAGAAACAACTGTCAAAAACGAGTCTGCGATTTACCTTCAACTTTCTTTTACAAAGAGGCCGAAATGATGAAATACTGTAAACGCCATCACGACCTTTTTCCATCTCCATTCATTCCCCCCTTCTTCTTCTTTTTCTTTTTTTCCTTTTCTTTTTTTTCCTTGTTCGAATTCGAGAATTCTTCCCTTGTACCTACCTACCTACCTACCACCTACCTACCTACCTACCACCTACCTACCTACCTACCTACCTACTTATTTAGCATCGTGCTCATATCTATATCTATGTATATGTATATATATATAAACACCCACAGCAAGCGAGCCAAAAACACCCAGCTACACATGCACACACACACTCAACACACAGAGCACACCACGAATCCCCATAGTAAAAAAACCTTGAGGGTCTTCTTCATTTGCTGCGTGCGTGCGTGCGTGTGTGCGTTCTAGGCTCCCCCTGGTTGGAAGGAAGAAAGAAAGAAAGAAAACACACACACACACACAAACGCTAGGATTATACAGTACATACATAGATCCCTCCCTCACCCTTTTATTTTTTTATATAGTTAGGGGCGGAGGAGAGAGATCTCTCTTCATTTTGGTTCAAGATGTTACGAGGGGGGGACTGCGGTAGTGCCTCCCTCCCCCCTACCTTTTGTCCCACATCGCAACAACAACCCAAAAACTCTGTTTCGTTTTTTTCTTTTCTTCCTTTCGGTTTTGGGGATTTCGGGTAGGAAAATGTTGTTTTTTCTAGTTCGGAAGTGGAAATGGCGATATACCCGTCTCTTAGCTCGTTGGTCGCTTCTCGTTGCTCGGACGCTATAGTTTCTGCGTTTTCGGGAGTGTTGGTGTGGGGGACGGAGAATGAGATGGCGCGATGGGATGGGAGTGTTGTTGAGGGATGGGAGGTAGGAGATGCGGAGACGGGAGAATGGGAGGACCGAGAAGGGGGGTGCCCAGGGCTTGGCCCTAGCAGCTGGATTGAAAGAGCAAATAGCGTTATGAAGCAAAGATCGAGTATCACAAACGATCCAAGCCCCCCAATAAAACCTGCTACCCCCCCTCACCGCCCCTTCCCCATTAGTTCGACCCCTTCTCTCACAACCCCCACCAAACCCCCAGTCTGCACCACCTCGCCTCCCCCTCCCGCCAGCCTCCACTCCACCTCCGCCAGACCCTGCAGCCAACACACCCTCGTCTGGGCCGGCACCTCCAGCTTCCCCAGCTCCTCCGCCAGCGCGCTGAGTATATCCGCTAGAGCGAGGCCTTGAGAGGATTTGAGGGAGTTGATGGTGGAGAGGCAGGAGGTTATGTCGGGGGTAGAGAGGAGGGTGGAGAGGATGAGGGCGATGGAGGAGGGGAGGGGGGAGGCGATGGTGGTGTAGATTGTTGCGTTGGTGATGGGGTCGCGGATTATGGTTTTGGGGTCTGGGGGCGGTTGGCCCTTGAGGTGGAGGGGGGTGCCTGTTTGGAGGGTTAGTTGCGATATGAAAAGGTGGGGAAAAGGTTGAACTGGGGGAGATCGAGGCGTACTGCTGGCGTGACAGGCTTGGAGGACATTCAAAGCTCGCCGCATGTCGCCTTTACTTAGGCGGACAAGACTCTCGACGGCGTCGGGCTCGATTTTAACTTCCTCCTCTTGGATGACGTGGTCTACCAGCACCCTGATATCCTTTTCTTTTAGCGGACTAAATCTAAACCTCGTACACCGGGAGAGCAGAGCAGGACTGAGTTTATGGGTATAGTTTGCGATGATGCAGAAACGCGTGTTGGCGGTGTATTTTTCCATTATGCGGCGGAGGGCCATTTGCGCGGTCGAGGTCATGGCGTCGGCTTCGTCGAGGATGATTAGTTTGAAGTGGGCGAGAGAGGCGTGGGAAGAGGAGGTGGGGGCAGCCGTGAAGATTTGCTTCGTGCCTGGGGCGTTCGTAAGCATAGGGTTGGGTAATGGTAATTACAATGAGGGATGTGCGTACTTGCAAAGGTCTTGATCTGCTCACGGACCACATCAATGCCTCTGTCATCGCTGGCATTGAGCTCCAGCACCATCTGCCGTATATTCTTGATGCCATATATTCGCCGCGCTAGTGCCAGGACTGTGGATGTCTTGCCTGTTCCTGGTGGACCGTACAGTAGAAGATGAGGTAACCGCTACAAGTATTCAGCTTGGTGCTGAAGAACAATACTCCCGAAGACTAACGTTTGTGTCCACGAATCTATTTATGGTGGCTAGGATATCTTGGTGTCCTGACACATCTTCCAATGTATCAGGTCTGTACTTTTCTACCCTGCAATGATCAGACTCGGTTTAAGGCAGCCATTGAAGGTGATACCAATCACCAAGGTAAACTGTCTTCTGCCTCTACAGGCAGATTTGCGGCGCTTCTCTTTTGTTTTGCAGTAGTATTGTCGGAGCTGAACAAGACGGACGGCTTGGCAGGGGTGACATCCACGTCCATTTCATCTTCATAGTCTGACATGTTGGATTTCGTACAATGAGATTGTGACTGCAAAGGTGTTCTGAAGTTGGACGTAGAAGTGAAACGCCGCGGTAGTTTGGGAGACGCGAATACTTTGTGTGCAGGTGAGGACGCGTCTGATTTAAGATGGTCTCTTTAGGCGTTTCTAGTGTCTGAAATGTGAAATCGACCTAACAGTACTGAACGGTAATTTTCAAACCCATTCGAAATGGCTGCCCAGAATATGTTGTCCAGAATATTGGCCTAGAGTGTTACATATTACAAAAGGAACACCACCTCAGCATATGAGGTAGTAAATGATTACCTATGTAATCGAATCTTTATAATGTACCTGAATTAAGGTACTGAACCTAGATTTATTGAGATGCACGTCGAAATTGAGTGGAAATCCTCAAAATACCTAATCAATATCAGTAGTGTTACCCCACACTGTTAATCTTCCATTCAGTGCTTCATCCAGTGCTTCATCCAATGTTCCACCAAGTGTTCCATCCAGTGTTCCATCCAGTGCTCTATATATGCTCCACTCAGTGCTCTATACTTGCTCTATCCAGTGTTCTATCTAGTGTTCGATCCAGTGTTCGACCCAGTGCTTCATATATGCCTTCACTCAGTATAATCATATGAGCAAAGAATAGACAAAGATAAAAGAACTGAATTTTATGTTCGATCATGAGATCGCGGGACGGGAAGTCTCGTTGCAATTGCACCAATCGGATTGAAGATTCTTCACATTTTATTCTATTATATATTATAAGCACCTAAGGTAGGTAGTGGTCGCACGACATCTGCATCAGACAACAAGGGAAATGCTTCTTTCACTTCGACATTCAACCTGATTCCAACATCACGACGGTCTCGCAACAACACACCCCGCCATAAGATTAATTTGATATTAGTTTTGCCCAATCAATTCTTACTCGGAGTTTTCCATACTAACCTCCCGCACTTGCAAGCCAGGGGTTTGGAGAAGATGCCGGGCATAGAAAATGCTCCGCGTCCTTGGGACGGAGGTTCGCCGCACATTTCCCGGTTGGTTGATCTTTAACCACTTATCAGCTGGATTGATAAGCTGGATCTGCCTGCTGACCAACCTGCCCAGAACATAGGGCTGTGCGCTTGAGCCAAAAGCGCATGGTACGAAGCTGTCAATAGCCCTGGATTAGCTACTACCTGTCAACCAACATTCATTAGATATATCCATAGCTTACTTTATTAAAAAAAACAATGAGTTCTCATCACAACAGTCCATTTACAATATACTAGCAAGACCAGAATCAAACATGGCCAACCAACTCAAGCCGATCAAAGTCTGGGGTAGAGGCGGCCCCAACCCGCCCAAGGTCGCCATGATCCTCGAAGAGCTCGGGGTCCCCTACGAAGCCGAATCCGTCCCGATGACAGACATCAAGAAGCCCGATTACCTCGCCATCAACCCCAACGGCCGGCTCCCATCCATCCGCGACCCCAACACCGGCATCACCCTCTGGGAGTCGGGCGCCATCGTCGAGTACCTCATCGAGCGCTACGACATGGACCGCAAGCTGAGCTTCGAGCCCGGCACGGCAGAGGCCTACCACGCCAAGCAGTGGCTCTTCTTCCAGGCCAGCGGGCAGGGCCCTTACTACGGCCAGTACGGTTGGTTCCGGCTGTTCGCGCCCGAGGAGCTGCCCCTGGCCATCGACCGGTACGCCAAGGAGGTGAACCGCGTCACGGCCGTGCTGGAGGAGCACCTGGGCAAGCAGAAAGACGGCGAGGCGTGGCTCGTGGGGGGCAGGTGCTCGTACGCGGACATTGCCTTCCTCTCGTGGCAGATGACCATCGCCAAGGTGACCAAGAAGGAGGAGTACGACGTGGACAACTATCCCCACGTCAAAGCCTGGCTTGCCAGGATGCTGGAGCGGGAGGGCACTAGGAAGGGGTATGAGAGCAAGCAGGTGTTGCACTAGAATGTCGCGACTATCAAGGTGGTATCAGATGCCTGGCTCACTCTATGATCTTGCAAAGGGAGTGAACATGATACTGCATTCATTGCACCTTGAAGGGGCCTGCGTTGCCACCGCTAGTCTATTCAACTTACGACGGCGTAGCCGAGATACGCTTCAAAGCTTCTCGCTGGGAGGATGCCGTAGCAATGAGACGGGGGCGTGGAAAGAGGTTTTCAGCGAGCTTGGAGCGCATCTCTTGGGAACGCATCTCTTTTGGTTCGTAACTTAGAAATCTCTGATATTTCCACAGAGATACTTAGATCTGTTGTTAGCCAGTATTATATAGCGCTCGTTTTGTTTGATGTTACAACCGCGGAAGAGTAACCCGTTGATACAGAAAAGCTATTCGAATGGGAGCGGCTCCGATGTGAAGGGCCTGACCGAGCGTTTGGCGTGAAGTAATTTGGACGTGGGATGAAGGGAGCTCTGAAGATGTTGGCTTCGTCGTTCCGATATAGAAACGGTGGAGTGCCTGGAGGCGCGTTCCGACATTGACCGTGTTGCTATACGTCGTCTCATCTATCCCTTCGAAAATCGGGGCAATCTGTCACAGCGATCGGCTATAACTCCGTAGACAGGGATCTCGCTCGATGGAGATCGATGGTCTGAAAACGTAAATTGCCCACAGTTTTGCAAGAGCCCAATTAAATGGTTATGCTTTAGCTTCCCAATTTGCAACGGGCGCCTACCTCTGTCTGAGCGCTTGAGGCAAAAGCCCCACTTTCTCCTTGAACAATTTCTCTGCCCCTACCCATACAGGCGCTGTGTCCTTCTCTGGTAGCTGGAGGAGACTGGGCAAAAGTGCTTCACTAAACGCTTCGGATGCCTCTCGCGGGAGTAGAGATGGGAGATGATCTGTGGAAGTTGCAGAGTCAGCATAAAGGTGAAAAATGCACACCAAATTTCTGAAACAAAACTTTTTCGTCTAGAAATTACCGAAATGAGGTCATTGTTGCTCAGAGGTGGGCTTACCTATAGTGATATAGCTAAGGGGTGGGTCCGAGAAGTCCGGCAGGGTGATAGTCGGCTTGTTGAAGTAGGTGGGCTGGTTGGCAAAGGGGATAGGATTGTGAGGATTGGTAGTGTCGCAAGAAACATCACATCTAAACGAAGTCTGAGCGTTAGCTGCCTATTCTGACCAAGATGGCGGTAAGAGAGCATGGTCTCTGGGTGATTCGCTGCCAGTCCGTGGGAAGGGGATGAGAGCTGCTCAAATTGTATAGAACGAAAGGTTACCTACACAACACTAAGATTGCGTGTTCCTTGCTTTAAAAAGTCCGTAGAAATAAAAGGAGGAATAGGCTCGCTCAAGTAGATACAATTAATAAAGGCGTCAGCCTCCTTAATTGCGTTATACGGTCCAGGCTGAGCCGTCTCGTCCTAAGCGAATTTCGGGGTCAGCATGGGATTTTATGCTGTTGTGAGCTCCCGAAACAGAGCTTTTTGCTCTTGAAAACCATCGAGTAGAGTTAAAGGTGCTCAGGACTCCACTGACCATGTCCCATTTCAAAATCTGTTCTTCCGGGATGCCAGCTTGTCGACAGCACTCGAGAGCCTATGTGATTTTGAAATTAGTATGTTTATCCAGAATAACATGAGGCCGACTGACTCCTTTTCCACATCTGCCCAAGGCTCCGATAACAAGCACGCGCGGTGGTTTCCCTTTGTTCTTTTGCACACCTTTAGAGACCTGCCCCTTAACCTCCGAGTCTAGATCGCTTTGACTCTGATAATGACCCTTGCTAGGTAAAGCTTCCTTGTTACCGTGTTCGAGTTGCCATGCCCAATCCAGGAGAGCCAAAGCCGCACCCGCATAGCCCGCATGAAATCCGAAGGCTGCCACTCTGAGAAGATATAGTGTATTAGCTTTGTCAGATGACATTGTTTGAGAGCAAGCCGGATTGACCCACCGCCTGCCCTTCTCATCGGCGAGGAATTCGAGATCGTAGAGAGTGCCTCCACCACGAGGAAAGCGCCCCAGTACCTCCTTCCAGCCACCTTGGTTTTTCTGGATAGAGATTCAATCATCAGCTACCAGGATTGATAAGCTTGCGAGGAAGTTTACGAACATAGCAATGGCTAAAGGCGACGTGGGTATGCTAATGTTTCGTCAGATATTGGCTTCCATGACTATCCTTTGAAGCTTGCCTTCAGAGGAAAAGGGTCCTTGTCCTCTAACTCTTTTAAGCCAATGATGATGTGGTCTTCTGGTGCGTTTGACCATGATCCTTCCTCCACTAATGTAGCCCCGACGGAGGCGAACTCCTCATCGTCAAAAATTCGTTCAGGACTGCGCTCAACGTTGACCTTGAAACCTTTGTCGAGTAATTTCCGCGCTACTGTTGGTGTGAGAGCGCTGCGGTGCTCAAGTGGCTTGGTTTCGGATCGGAGGTGAAGAGTCACAGGAGCCATCTCAAATTTATGGAATTGTGGACGTGGTGAGAAATGATTATGGTGCTTGAACGATGTTGGTTGCAAATTTTGGTAGTGTATTTTGAATTCGCGCTAGTGTTTCCATGTATGTAATACAGTGGAGTCTAAAACTTCACATCGATAAGTGGACAAACCACATACAGAGCACTGAACAGACCTACTAAGAGAAAACGACCGAAGCGACTCGTCGAAACGTGTTATCTAATTCGAGGCACGTGGTTTGAAGTGGACGGTATGAGTACAGGCTTAATTTTGCTTCAGTACACGATGATGGTTAAGAAAAACCTATCAGACCGCCTGGGAATCTTAAAGTCCTTGTTCTTTCATGAAGACGCAACACCGTTTTCCGGGGGTTTTAACAGCATAATGCATTACTCGTTAAGAAACAAAGAAAGGAACAGCTAGATCAGGGATAAAACGCCGCGAGCTTTGGCGCGCAGCGCGCATCAAAATGCAGATCATCTATTTTCTCTAAGCCCTATAAGGCATCGTGACAGACAGAGCATCCTCAACCCCAAGCACCACCACATCCCAAATTCCCCCCTCTCAACATGCCCGTACGTCCAGCCCCAACCATTCTCAGTCCCAATCCTCTAATCCCCCCCCAGGCCTACCACTCCATATTCCTCCAAGACCAAGACGTCCGCGTAATCGGTAACCCCCCCCCCAACAACAACAATTGCCCCCCACCTCAACCAGCTAACCCCGCCCCA
>JAABUZ0100000803.1_pt1 | contig 69669 bp, 62 predicted proteins | sample 5562091 | NCBI WGS metagenome assembly JAABUZ01 (sample SAMN12813069, study PRJNA571459) | rock metagenome | isolation source: Antarctica rocks | place: Antarctica: Victoria Land, Linnaeus Terrace sud | collected 2015-12-21 | reverse complement strand
GGCGCCGGGGCCGAGGTCGATGATCCAGTCGGCGTGCGCCATGACCGCCTGGTGGTGCTCGATGACGATGACCGACTTGCCGGAGTCGACGAGCCCGTCGAGCAGGCCGAGCAGCTGCTCGACGTCGGCGAGGTGCAGGCCGGTGGTCGGCTCGTCGAGGACGTAGACGCGGCCCTTCTCGGCCATGTGGGTGGCCAGCTTGAGCCGCTGCCGCTCGCCGCCGGACAGCGTCGTGAGCGGCTGGCCGAGGCTGAGGTAGCCGAGCCCGACGTCGGCGAGCCGGTCGAGGATGGCGTGCGCGGCCGGCGTGCGCGCCTCGCCGGCGCCGAAGAACTTCTCGGCCTCGGTCACCGACATCGCGAGCACCTCGCTGATGTCGCGGCCGCCGAGGTGGTGCTCCAGCACCGATGCCTGGAACCGCTTCCCCTCGCACTCCTCGCAGGTGGTGGCGACGCCGGCCATCATCGCCAGGTCGATGTAGATGACGCCGGCGCCGTTGCAGTTGGGGCAGGCGCCCTCGGAGTTGGCGCTGAACAGCGCCGGCTTCACGCCGTTGGCCTTCGCGAACGCCTTGCGGATCGGGTCGAGCAGCCCGGTGTACGTCGCCGGGTTGCTCCGTCGCGAGCCGCGGATCGCGCCCTGGTCGATCGACACAACACCCGCGCCGGCGGGGATCGACCCGCGCACGAGCGAGCTCTTGCCGGAGCCGGCGACGCCGGTGACGACGACAAGCACCCCGAGCGGGACGTCGACGTCGACGTTCCGCAGGTTGTGCGCCGTCGCGCCGCGGATCTCCAGCGTGCCGGTGGGCGTCCGCACCGTCTCCTTGAGGGCGGCCCGGTCGTCGAGATGGCGGCCGGTGAGGGTGCCGCTGGCCCACAGCCCCTCGACGGTGCCCTCGAAGCAGACGGTGCCGCCCGCCGTACCGGCGCCGGGACCGAGGTCGACGACGTGGTCGGCGATCGCGATCGTCTCCGGCTCGTGCTCCACGACGAGCACCGTGTTGCCCTTGTCCCGCAGGCGCAGCAGCAGGTCGTTCATCCGCTGGATGTCATGGGGGTGCAGGCCCGTGGTGGGCTCGTCGAAGACGTAGGTGACGTCGGTGAGCGAGGAGCCGAGGTGGCGGATCATCTTGACGCGCTGCGCCTCGCCGCCCGACAGCGTGCCCGACGGCCGGTCGAGCGAGAGGTAGCCCAGCCCGATCTCCACGAACGAGTCGAGAGTCTGCTGCAGCGTCGCGAGCAGCGGCGCCACCGACGGCTCGTCGACGCCGCGGACCCATTCGGCCAGGTCGCTGATCTGCATCGCGCTCGCATCGGCGATGTTGATCCTGCCGATCCGCGACGAGCGGGCCGCCTCGCTGAGCCGGGTGCCGCCGCACTCGGGGCAAGCGGTGAAGGTGACCGCCCGGTCCACGAACGCCCGGATATGCGGCTGCAGCGCGTCGGGGTCCTTGGAGAGGAACGACTTCTGCACCTTGGGGACCAGCCCCTCGTAGGTGAGGTTGACGCCCTTGACCTTCACCTTGACCGGCTCCTTGTAGAGGAAGTCGTGGAGCTCCTTCTTGGTGTACTTGCGGATCGGCTTGTTCGGGTCGAGGAAGCCCGACTCGGTGAAGATCCCCACTGTCCACCAGCCGTCCGTCTTGTAGCCGGGGATGGTGATCGCGCCCTCGGCGAGCGACTTGGAGTCGTCGAAGAGCTGGGTGAGGTCGATATCGGAGACCGTGCCCCGGCCTTCGCAGCGCGGACACATGCCGCCGGTGCGGGTGAAGGTCAGTCTCACGGTCTTGCCGGCACCGCGTTCGATCGTGATCGCGCCGCTCGCCCGCACCGAGGGGACGTTGAAGGAGAACGCGTTGGAGGAGCCGATGTGCGGCTGCCCGAGCCGGCTGAAGAGGACCCGCAGCATCGCGTTGGCGTCGGTGGCGGTGCCGACGGTGGAGCGGGCGTTGGCGCCCATCCGCTCCTGGTCGACGATGATCGCGGTCGTCAGGCCGTCGAGTACGTCGACCTCGGGCCGCGACAGCGTCGGCATGAAGCCCTGCACGAAGGCGCTGTAGGTCCCGTTGATCAGCCGCTGCGACTCCGCGGCGATCGTGCCGAACACCAGCGAACTCTTGCCCGAGCCGGAGACGCCCGTGAACACCGTCAGCCGGCGCTTCGGGATCTCGACGCTGACGTCCTTGAGGTTGTTCTCGCGCGCGCCGTGCACGCGGATCAGATCGTGGCTGTCGGCAACGTGCAGCGCAGGCGACTGCGTGTCCGTCCTCGTGGCCATGCTCATCGTGTCTCCATCTGTTAGGCGGGGCCGCCTTCGCGGTCTCCGTCGGCGTCGCCTGGCTCGATCTGACCAGCTTCGAGCAGTACGTCTGGTTCTCCTTCGTCGGCGCGGTCGGGCATCTCGTTCACCTCGCGCCAAGCCTGGATGCGGCGCGGGGAGATGCGGAACCAGCGGTACGGCGTGGCCAGCGCACGCGGGTCGAAGCCGGTGTGCGCGACGAACCGGTCACCCCGCTCCTGCGGCAGCGCGTCGATCTCGAGGACCTCGACTTCGCCCCGTCCGCCGAGGCACTGGCCACCCAGACGTCTTTGTCGTGGGTGAGCCGATGCTCAGTGTCGCGACGACGCTGAGCGCGGGAGCGGGGGTCGGCACTCATCGGTCGTGAAGCAACTCGGGGACGTTGCCATCGGGGTCGGTGACGGTGGCCACCAGGCGGCCGCCACCGGCGTCGTGCGCGGGCTCCTTCACGGTGCCGTCTGTGCAGGGCATGGCTGCGATCGCCGGACGGCTCAGCGCAGCTCCTGGATGCGGATCAGGTTGCCCGCGGGATCGCGGAAGGCGCAGTCGCGAACCCCGTACGGCTGCTCGGTCGGCTCCTGGACGACGTCGGCGCCGCTGGCCTGCAGCTGCTCGAAGCTGCCGTCGAGGTCCTTGGTGGCCAGGAGGATGATGGCGTAGCTGCCCTTGGCCATCATCTCGGCGATGGTGCGGCGCTCGTCGTCGGTGATGCCGGGGTCGGCGGCCGGCGGGTGCAGGACGATGGACGTGCCCGGCTGGTCGGCGGGGCCGACCGTGATCCAGCGCATCCCGCCGTATCCGACGTCGTTGCGGACCTCGAAGCCGAGGGTGTCGCGGTAGAAGGCCAGGGACGCGTCCGGGTCGTTGTGCGGGAGGAAGCTCGCGTGGATGGTGATGTCCATGGCGGTCATGCTAGTTGCGGCTCGGTGACCGGCGCTTCTCGAATCCTGATCGGTCTGGTCACCTGTTTCGCCACGCACGACGGCATCCCCGCCGTCGCGAGCGCCGCGTGGCGCCGGTAGGTGCTGGGAGGCATACCGACCAGGTCGGTGAAGCGACTGCTGAAGGTGCCCAGCGACGAGCAGCCGACCGCGAAACAGACCTGGGTGACGCTGAGGTCGCCACGACGCAGCAGCGCCATCGCGCGCTCGATGCGCCGCGTCATCAGGTAGCCGCACGGCGACTCGCCGTAGGCGAGCCGGAACTCGCGGCTGAGGTGCCCGGCCGACATGTGCGCGCCGCGGGCGAGCGCCTCGACGTCCAGCGGCTGCGCGTACTCCCGGTCGATCCGGTCGCGGACGCGGCGCAGCCGCGCGAGGTCGCGCAGGTGCTGCGCCGCGGCGGGTCTGCTGGTCACCTGCGATATCGTGCCACGTCGCGCCCGGAGTTGCCTAGCGCCGCTGGCGTCCCACCCCACTCCGCGTCCGCTCTGGCCCGGTCTGCTCCGCTTGCGGCCTCGACCTGCTCAGGCCCTGAGGTATCCGCCACTCCCGCACTACGCCAGCTGGCTCAACCGCATCGCGGCCCAGGTCACCGCGCTGCGCCACTTCTGTCTCGACGGCACGGACCACGAGAGCCACGAGGCCCAGGCCTTCTGGATCCGGCGCTACATCGCCTGGCGCAACCGGCACGCCCAGGATCGAATGCTGCGTGAGGTGGTCAAGCGCGCAAACGTTGCCTGACGCGGCACTAGCTGACAGCTGACAGCTGACAGCTGACAGCTGACAGCCCGTCTGCGATGTGGCCGCGGGCCTGAGCCGCGGCGCGGTCGATGGCTTCGGCAGTCAGTCCCCGCTCCTGGCCCACGATCAGCAGGCGGCGGAACAGACGGCGCCCGTCGGCCGACAGCGCCGGCGCGTGGCGCATGATTGCCTGGCGCTGGACTGGAGTGAGCGGGGCGCGCATCGTAGCGGGCTGGGACAGCAGAGTAGTAGACATGGTTCACCTCGGGGTGTGAGCTAGGAGGCGGAGAACGGTCACCGCCCACGCCATAGCGACGGCGGGCGGGGTGCAGCGTGGCCCTTCTCCGCGGGGGAGCGGGGCACGCGGTGTCACGGGCACGCGGGATCGCGGCCTCTTCCCGTCACTGTACCCGCTTTGTCCGTCGGCGACGCGACAATTGGCCGAGCGGCATGAGGAGCCCGAACACCGTCAAGGCGACAACGAGGACGAGCATGGTCACCAGGGCCAGCCCGGCGGCCGCGCCGACCGCGTAGGCGGCCGCTGCGCCGCTACCACTGCGGGCCGACGTGAGCAACAGAACGGGCAGTGAAGCGAGCCCTGGCGGCGTCGTGGCCAGGACTGACACGAAGACGAGCAGCGAGCCGGCGGCCGCCACGCGGGGCGGCCAGGACGATTGGCGGAGACGCCGAGGCACGCCGAAAAAGCTAAGCGCGTAGCGCGAACAAAGGCAGGCCTAAGCAGGTGGAGCTCAGATGATCAGAAACGAGCAAGACCTATGACCACCTGCTTAGACCACACTCCGCGGCGTGGGTGTAGATTGAGGCTTAGCGCGAGAGGAGGACCCCTCATGTCGCCGACGGCGTTCACTATCAAACGGCTGAACCACGTGGTGCTGTACGTGCGCGACGCCCAGCGCGCCATGGCTTTCTACCGGGACGTTCTCGGTTTCGAAGTGGTCGAGGCCATGGGCGACCAGGCGGTGTTCATGCGGGCCAATGGCAGCGACAACCACCACGACCTGGGGCTCTTCGGGGTTGGCCATCAGGCGGCGCCGCCGACCCGTGGCGAGCGGGTAGGGATGTACCACGCCGCCTGGGAGGTGGGCACCATCCAGGACCTGGACCATGGCAGGAAGCGGCTGGCGGAGGCCGGCGCGCTCACTGGCGAGTCCGACCATGGCAACAGCCTGAGCCTGTACGCGCAGGACCCGGACGGCAACGAGCTGGAGGTCTTCTGGATGGTTCCCCGTGACGAGTGGGCGGCGCGGGGTTTCGGCACGCGCCGCCTGGATCTGGCGGGCGAGCTGAGCCGCCGCGGCGCCGCCTCGCCCGCAACCTGAAAAGGCTGAGCCGTTCAGCGGCGCTTTTAGGATCTTAGACGGTGCCGGCGCGAGCGGCGTCGTCGGCGGCAGGGTCGTCGAAGGTGTCGCCATCGCCCTGCTCATCGGGGCGCAGGATGAGCCGTGGGCGGCCGGTGGCGCAGGTGTAGCACAGGCCCGGCCAGACGATGAGCTTGCGACAGATGTGGCAGTGGCTGCCCTGCCCCTGGCGCTGCGGCGCCGGATTCCGTTGGAGGACTGACATGCTCAGCGGCGCGTGTCCCGAACTCGCGGCCGCTTGGCCCGCCGGCGCGCGGCAGCCTTGGCCTTCTCCCGCCGGAGCTCGCCGGCGCTCTTGAAGCGCTGCTTCCGCTTGTACTCGCGGAGGATGCCGGCTTTCTCGATCCCTGTCTTGAAGCGGCGAAGCAGCTGGTCGAACGGCTCGCCTTCGCGGGCTTCAACGTGCATCGAGAACACTCCTGACGTGGTATGTGTGTGTGGATGTTGAGTTGCGAATGACGCTCACCGATTGACAGAACGGGCAGCGGTCGCGAGAACGACCGCTGCCCAGGACGATGTATCTGGACCCGATTCTAGGTCAGTACTACTGGACTCTAATAGCGGCCCCGGCCACCACCGCCGTACCGGGTGCCACCGCTGGAGGCGCCGCGGCGCTGCTCGAAGCAGGTGGAGCAGTAGACGGGCTTGTCGCCGCTCGGCTGGAAGGGAACCTCCGCCACGTTGCCGCAGTTCGAGCAGGTAGCCTCGAACATCTGGCGAGCGCCGCCGCGGCTGCCGCCGGCCGCGCCGCCACCAGAGCTGTAGCTGCTGCCGCTGTAGGAGCCGCGGTCACGCTCTGCCTTGCGAGCGGCGCGGCAGTCGGGACAGCGGCTCGGCTCGCTGAATCCACGGCTGGCGTAGAAGTCCTGCTCGCCGCTGGTGAATGAAAACGACTGGCCGCAGTCGCGGCACGTAAACGTAACGTCGCCCGACATCGTGGACGGCTCCCTCAAGTGCAACAGATCGCCTCGCTGGTCAGGTACGATCAGAATTAGATTCGTTCCGTCAACACGAGATGCCGAGTGAAGACTAGGAACACGCCAGCATCTCCAGTGTACCGCGCGAGCCCCCTGGTTGCCAGCGCTTTACCCGCGGTGGAACAGTATACGGGCTCGGGTACGCCGCCGCGGCCAGAGGTCGCGACAGCGCGTTCTGGCGGCAGAGAACCGGGCCTTGTTAGGGTGTCGGCGGAGGTCTTGGACGCGCTGTGTCGGCCCGGGCGGCTGAGGAGCCATCGCGGCCTCGCGACGAGCTCGCCGAGCTGCTGCGGCTGATCGGGCGGCTCCGCTGGCGCCTGGGCTGGGAACGCCTGCTCGGCGCCGCCTGCCGCTGCCTTGCCGTGGCAGTGGCCCTCCTGTCGGCCGTCCTGCTCGTCGATTGGCTGCTGGCCGGCCATCTCGCCAGCCCCGGCCTGCTGGCCGCCATCCCGCTGGCCGTCGCGTTCGCCGCGGCGCTGGCGTGGGCGCATTGGCCCTCGGCCGCCGAGACGGCCCGCGTCGCCGACCGCCGTCTCCACCTCGCCGATCGGCTGGCCACGGCTGTCGAGCTCGCGCCAGCGCTACAGGCCGGCGCCGACCGCCGTCTCGATCGCCTCCAGCTTGTCGATGCCGTCGCCCGCGCCGGCACCGCGTCTGGCTGGCCGTCGCTCGCGGCTACTGTGCGTCGCGACCTGGCGGCGGCGCTGGCCGCCACCGTCTTCGGCGGTGCCGTCGTCCTGGCAGTGGTCCTGGTCCCGGAGGCGCCGCGCCTGGCCATGAGCCCGGGTGCCGGCACCGGGGAGGCGCCCGCCGCTCCGGACACCAGGCCAGCGGAGACGCCAGCGCCGCCGCCAGCCGCTGCCCCCCCGGCTCCTCCGCCACCTCCGGCCGCCGAGCCCCAGCGCCAGGAGGTGGCGCCGTCCGACCCATCCCTCGCCCAGCGGGCCCGGCAAGAGGAGGCTCAACGCGCCGCCCTCGACCGCCTGGCTCAGCAGCTCCGCCAACTGTCCGCGACCGCTTCCGCCGCCGACGCGATCAGCCGCGGCGACTACGCCGCCGCTCGCAATGGGCTGGCGGACCTGGGCGACAACGCCGACCAGCTGTCGGACGCGGCCAAGCGGCAGCTGGCCCAGGCCCTCCAGGCCGCCGCCAGTGGGTCCACCGGGGATCCGCAGCTCGCCCAGCGCGAGCAGGGCGCCGCCCGAGCCCTCGGGCAGCCCGACTACGCAGCGCAGCAGAAGGCGCTGCGTCAGCTTGGCGATCAGCTCGCCCAGAGTGGGTCCAACAGCCCGTCGTCGGCCCAGGTTCAGCGCGACGTGGGCCAGCTGCAAGCGCAGCGCGACGCGGCCAGCGGCGCCACGGGCCAGGCACCGTCCGGTGACAGCTCGGGACAGAGCCCCGCCGGCGGTCTGGCGAGCGGTGACCAGGCGAACAGGGCCGGTGCCGGCGCGGGGGGCGGCCAGGGAGCACCGGGCGGCCCGGGCGCCGGCACGGGCACTACGGCGACCATGCTGGGCGACCCGGCGCCGCCGCTCGACGCGGTCGGCGAGCATGTCGAGGTACCCGTCCTCCTCAGCGGCTCGACGAGCGCCCGCCCTGCCCAGGGCGACGCCCAGCAGGCGGACGCGCCACTTGGCGGCTCTGGCGCCGGGTCGGTGGCCGAGGCGCCGCGGGACGGCTCGACAGGACACGTCGCGCCAGAGCAGAACCGGGTCCCGGGCGATCAGCGTGGCGTCGTCCGCGGCTATTTCAACGGGGATGCCGCTCGGTGACGCAGCCCGACGGCGTCAGCCTCGCGCGCGACGAGGTCGAGCGCCTCCAGGGCACCGCGCTGGCGCTCGAACGGGAGATCGGCAGCGTCATCGTTGGCCACCAGGAGGTTGTCCGCGACGTGACCATCGCCCTCCTGGCGGGTGGCCACGTCCTGCTCGAAGGGCTGCCTGGCCTGGGCAAGACGCTGCTCGTCCGCTCGGTGGCGCACGCGCTACAGCTCGAGTACAGCCGTATCCAGTTCACCCCGGACCTCATGCCCGCCGACGTGACAGGCACGAACGTGCTCATGGACGCCGCCCGGTCCAATGGCCAGCACGCCTTCCACTTCCAGCCTGGGCCGGTGTTCGCCAACCTCGTGCTCGCCGACGAGATCAACCGGGCCACCCCGAGGACCCAGTCCGCGCTGCTCGAGGCGATGCAGGAGGGCCTGGTCACAGTGGGTCGCACGACGCACCGCTTGCCGCGACCCTTCTTCGTCCTGGCGACCCAGAACCCGATCGAGCTGGAGGGAACCTACCCTTTGCCCGAGGCGGAGCTGGATCGCTTCTTCTTCAAGCTCAACGTGGGCTTCCCGTCGCGCGCGGACCTGGCCGAGATCGTCCAGCGCACCACTGGTCCGGCCCTCGTGAACCCGTCAGTCGTCGCCGACGCGGCCACTGTCGTCGAGCTCCAGCGGCTGGCCCGCGAGGTGCCCGTGGCCAGCCACGTCGCCGACTACGCCGTGCGCCTGGTGCTGGCGACCCACCCCGAGCTGTCGGCCGGGGCCGAGCACGTCCGGCGCGCTGTCCGGTACGGGGCCAGCCCGCGCGCCGCACAGGCGCTGGTCCTGGCTGGCAAGGTCAACGCGCTGCTCGCCGGCCGCCTGAACGTTGCCGCGGCGGACATCCGCCGGGCGGCGCTGCCCGTCCTGCGCCACCGCCTGGTGCTCACCTACGAGGCCGAGGCGCGTGGCGACACGCCCGATCGGATCGTGCAGGAGGTGCTGGCGGCCACACTGGAGAACGACCGGTGAGACGGCTGCTGCCACGCCGCTTGCGCGCCCGCCAGGCACCGTCCGCGGCGACGACTGCCGCGCCGCTCGACCTGCTGCGCCTGCCGCTGGCCCGCTTCGAGCGCCTGTCGTTCGTCATCCGCCAGCCGGCCACGCGCGGTCTCGGCGGCGAGCACGCCAGTCGCCGGCGGGCGCCATCTACCGACTTCGTGGACTACCGCGCCTACGCGCCAGGCGACGACCCGCGGCGCGTCGACTGGAACGTCTACGGTCGGCTCGGTTCCCTCCAGGTGAAGCTGACCGAGGCGCGCGAGCGCCTGGACCTGGTGCTGGCCCTCGACGCCTCGGCGTCCATGGCGTGGGGCAACCCCGACAAGCTCGTGTTTGCCGAGCAGGCAGTGGCGGCCCTCGCCTACGTCGGGCTGGCGCGCTTCGACGCGGTGCGCGTGGTGCCCCTGGGGCAGGAAGCGGGGCGACGGAGCCTCGGGCCGATCCACGGCCGCTCCCGCTTCGGCGAGGTGGCGCGCTTCCTCGCCGCTATCAGCCAGGCCACCAGCCCGGCCCCTCGCCCGTCTCTGCGCGACCACGTCGCCGAGTGCCTGCCTGGCATCGCCAACGGGACTCTCGTCGTGCTCGTGTCGGACCTGCTCGATCCGCGGGGCTGTGGCGACGCTCTCGACGCCCTCGTCGGTCGGGGCGCCGACGTGGTCGTCGTCCACGTGGTTGCCCCCCAGGAGCTGGAGCCTGAGCTGCTCGGCGAGCTCGAGCTCGTCGACGCCGAGACCGGAGGCACTGTCAACGTCGGCGTGAGCCTGAGCGGCCGCGAGCGGTACCGCGAGCGGTACGGCGCCTGGTCGCGGGAACAGGCTGCCCAGTGCGCGGCTCGCGGGCTGCGCTACGTTCGCGTCCGCACCGACACCAGCATCGATGCGCTTCTTCTCGACGCCCTGCGCCGCGGTCGGGTGCTGCGGTGACGCTGCTGGTACCGGCGGCGCTGGCCGGCCTGCTGGCGCTGCCGGTTATCTACCTCATCCACCTGCTGTGGGGCAGCCGCCGCCGACTGGTCGTGCCGGCGGTTTTCCTGTGGGCTGGCCTGTCGTCAGTGCCAAGCGGTCGAGCGCGCCGCCGCTGGCCGCCGCTGGGCGCGCTGCTGCTCCTCCAGCTCGCCGCGGCTGCCCTCCTGGCGGTGGCGCTTACGCGGCCGGCGACCGCGGCGCCGCCGCCGACCCACCTGGTGATCGTCATGGACGCGTCGGCCAGTATGCAGGCCACCGACGTGTCGCCGACGCGCTTCGAAGCGGCGCGCGGCCAGGCGCTCGCCCGCCTGGCCGCGCTGTCGACCGGCGATCAGGCCAGCCTGATCCGCGCCGGCGCCACCGCGACTCTCGTGGCGAGCGGCTCAGCTGGGCAGGCGCGGGAGGCGCTGGCCCGGTTGACACCGGGCATCGCCCCCAGCGCTCTGCGTGACGCGCTGGCCCTGGCGTCGACCGAAGCCCAGGCGACGCCGACCGCCACCGGGCAGATCGTGCTGCTCACAGACGCGGCCTGGCCCCCGTTCGCGCCCCCCGGGGCCCTGGCGGCGCCGGTCGACATCGTCCCGGTCGGCGGCGGCGCCGACAACCGCGCCATCGTGAACTTGCAGGTGCGCACCGAGCCGGGCGGCACGAAGCAAGCCGCCTTCGTCGAGGTGGCCAACTACGCCGACCACGCGGTGGGCGTGCCGCTGCGCACGCTGGGCGACGACGTCCTCCTGGACGAGCGCGCCCTGGCCGTGCCCGCGCGCGGGCGCGTTGGTGCCAGTATCCCGGTCCCATCCGAGGTGCGGCGCGTCACGGCGCGACTCCTGGGCCGCGACGCGCTCCCCCTGGACGACGTGGCCGAGGCGATGGTACCGCTGGCTCAGCCGCGCGACGTTCACCTCGTATCGCGGGCGCCAACCACGCTCCAGAAAGCGCTGGCGGCTATCCCGTCGGTGCGTCTGACCCTGGCCGACCCGTCCAGCGACACGCCGATTGCGGCCGACCTGACGGTCCTGGACGGCACTCTCCCGCCTCAGCTGCCGCCCGGCGCCGTGCTCCTGGTCAATCCGCCGCCGGATAGCCCGCTGCTGTCTCAGGCGCAGCGGCCGGTCGCCGAGGCGACCGCCAGCGCCGCCGCGGCGCCCGAGCTCGGACTTGGACACGAGCTGTTGAAAGGTATCGACCTCCAGGCGCTCCAGGCGGAAAGCTCGTTCGGGAGGGGGAGCCCGCCCTCGGGAAGCGTGGTGTTTGCCGCGCGGGACGGGCCGCTCGTTCTCCAGGGCCGGCTGGCCGGGCGGCCCACGGTGGTCCTGGCCTTCGACCCGGTGCGCTCGGGGGTGGAGAAGTCGCTGGCGTTTCCCCTGCTCATCGCCAACGCGGCGGGCTATCTCCTGGCGCAGCAGGGCGATCTGGCAGTCCGCGCGGGCCAGCCGGTCACGCTACCCGCCCCGGCGAGCGGGCGGCTGACAGTGGTGCGGCCGGACGGCGCCGAGACCACGGTCGCCGCCGACACCGCGACGAACACCGTGGCCATCGACAGCCCCGACGAGATTGGCCGCTACGCCGTGCGCGATCCGGCCGGCGCGGCGCCGACGCGCTGGTTCTCGGTGTCGCTGCTCGACGGCGCCGCGTCCGACATTCGTCCGCGTCAGCGACCCCTCGCGTCACTGCCCGGGCCGGCGCCCCTCGCCGCGCCAGCGCAGCCCCCCGTCGCCGAGTGGTGGCGCTGGCCAGCCGTGGCCGGCCTCGGCGTGCTGCTCGTGGAGTGGCTCGTGTTCGCCCGTCGCGGGTAGCGCCGCCCTGATGATGTGTTGATGTGATGATCCCGGTGCCGCTCACGCTCGCTCATCCGGCGCTCCTGGCCCTGCTGGCTCTGCTCGCGCCCGCCGTCGTGCTGATCCCGCGGCGGCGCTTGCGCGCCAGCCCGCTCCTGGCGCGCCGCGCCGTACTGGCGACGAGAGTGTGCCTGCTGGCCGCGGTGGTCGTCGCGCTGGCCGAGCCGGAGCTGCGCGTTGCCGGCGACCAGCGCGCCGTGGTGTTCGCGCTCGACGTCTCGGACAGCATGACGCCGGGCCAGCAGGCCTGGGCCCGCCACTGGGTCGACAGCGCTATCCGCGCCCTGCCGGCCGGCAGCCGCTGGAGCGTGGAGCAGTTCGCCGCTCGACCGGAGCTCGTGGCCGACGGGGGTGGCGTGCCGCCCCCAGGCGCGGCAACTGACGTGGCCGCCGCGCTCAGTCTCGGGGACGCGCTGTTGACCCCCGTCCAGGACGGGCGCGCGTCGCCGGACCTGGTGTTGCTCACGGACGGTTGGGACACGATGGGCCACCCCGTCACGGCGGGCGGGCTGCGGCCGGGTGTCGCCGTCTCCTACGTCGTCCCGCCGGCGGGCGAGGACACGCCCCAGGCTGTCATTCGCGGCATAAGCCTGCCGGCCGCGGTGCGGGTCGGCGAGACGCCCGACCTCACGGTCCAGGTCGAGGCGGCGGCGCCGGCGGCGGCGCGGCTCCGCGTCACCATGGATGGCGCGACGCTGTCAGACGGCGAGGTGCAGCTCCAGGAGGGCTCGCACGACATCCCGTTCGCGCCGCGGGTGGATACGCCCGGCTTCCACGAAGTCGCCGCGGCGCTCACTGTGAACGGCCGCACCAGCCGGCTCTCGTCGGTGACTATCGCGTCGGACGCCGGCCGGGTGCTGGTGCTGGAGGACGAGGCGGGCCGGGCTGACGCGCTCGCGTCGCTGCTCGCCAGGTCTGGCGTCAGCGTGGAGCGCCGACCGGCGAAGACGGTGCCCCCCAGCGCCGCCGGGCTCGCGGATTTCGACGCCGTGGTCCTGGTCGACACGCCGGCGACGAGTCTGGCGCTGGACCAGCTGCGCACCTTGCAGTCTTACGCGCGCGACCTGGGCCGTGGGGTGGTGGTGGTTGGCGGGCCGCGCAGCTTCGGCCCCGGCGGCTACGAGGGGACAGCCCTCGACGACATGCTGCCGGTTTCGGCGCAGCCACCGGTCGCACCGCAGCAGGGCAGCCTGGCTCTCTTCCTGGTGGTGGACCGGTCGGGCAGCATGCAGATGGGCGTCGGCGGCACCTCGAAGATCGCCATGGCGCGAACGGCAGCCAGCCGGGCCGCCGAGCTTCTGAAACCGAACGACACTCTGGGCGTTATAGCGTTCGACACCGCTTTCGACTGGGTGGTGCCGCCCGTCAAGGTGCGTGGCCCAGACGACGTGCGCCAGGCGCAGGCGCTGGTGCAGACCATCGAGGCCGGTGGCGGGACGACCATTCTGCCTCCCCTGCGGGCGGCCATGGAGGCGGCGGCGGGCACGGATGCCGCGCTGAAGCACGTGGTGCTCCTGACGGACGGCGAGTCGGCCGACAAGGGGTATGAGGAGCTGCTGGCCCGCATGGCGCCGCGGCGCGTGACGCTGTCCACTGTCGCGATTGGCTCGGATGCCGATCGCACGCTGCTGGCCAGTCTGGCGCGGCTCGGGGGCGGCCGGTCGTACTTCACCGAGCGGAGCACCCAGATCCCGCAGATTGCCACCAAGGAGACGACCATTCTCACGCGCAACGCGGTCGTCGAAGGTCAGGCGGCGGCTCGGGTCGGTGAGCCCAGCCCGTTGGTGCGCGCGCTGTCCGGCGCGTTTCCCGTGCTCAGCGGGTACGTGGCGACGACGCGCAAAGAGCGCGCGGTCACGGCGCTGGAGACGGAGCGCGGCGACCCGCTGTTGGCGCACTGGCAATACGGCCTGGGACGCGTGGTGGCCTGGACGTCGGAGGCCGACCAGGGGTGGGGGGCCGCCTGGGCCGACTGGCCGGGCGCGGCGCCCTTCTGGTCTCAGGTCACGCGGTGGGCCATGCCCGCGCCACAGGGCTCCGATCTTTCCGGTCCTCAGGTGGGCGCCCAGGTGCTGCCGGACGGCCGGCGAGTCACGATCCGGGCGCACAGCGTGCGGGCCGATGGCACATTCGCCGACCTGCTCGATACCCGAGCCACCATCCTGGCGCCGGACGGCACGGCGCGCGAGGTGCAGCTGCCGCAGCAGGCGCCAGGCACGTACGAGCTGACTACCACGGTGGCCCAGCCGGGCGCCTACCGGGTCATGGTCGCCCAACGTGACGCCAGCGGGATCGCCCATCAGCAGCTTGCCGGCTTCGCCGTGCCAGACTCGGCCGAGCTCCACACCCTGGGGACGAATCGGGCAGTCTTGCAGCGGCTGGCCGCCCAGACCGGAGGGCGCGAGCTGGCGCAGCCCGAAGATCTCGTGGCCGGGCGGCCAGGCGGACCCGACGGGGCGACCGAGGGGCGCGTCCCACTCTGGCAGTGGCCGCTGGTCGTCGCCTTACTGCTGCTGCCCCTCGACGTATACCTGCGGCGGAGGGTGTAAGCCGAGTAGTCGAGCGGGTCAGTCCATGCCGAGGATCCGCGCCAGGTTGCCGCCTAGGATGAGCGACTCGACCTCCTGGCCGAGCTTGTAGCGCTTGATCGCCTCGACCGCCAGGTCGGAGTAGACGTTCGGCCAGTTGGACCCGTACACGACCCGCTCGGGGCCGAGCTCGGCGACCGCGCGGGCGAGGGTGGACGGCTCGAACGCCGCGATGGTCGTGCCCAGGTACAGGTTCGGGTTGTCCCGCGCCGCCTCGATGGCGTCGCCGACCCATTCGCGGTAGCCCATGTGATCCATGAGCACTGTCACGTCGGGGAAGCGTCGGCACAGCGCGCCGATCTGGAGTGGATGGCTGATCTCGCTACCGGAGTGGATGTTGACAACTATCCCGAGGTTCCGCGCCGTGGCCATGAGCCTCTGGGCGACCGGCCCCAGCATGTGCACCTGGTAGATCGCGGGCATGATCTTAAGGACCTTCACGCCCCAGTTTCTGACCGACTGCTCGATCTCCTGGAGCGCGGTGTCGCCGTCGTTCGGGTTCACCTGGCAGCAGAGAATGGCGCGGCGCTGCTTGTGCGCTGTGTCGTAGAGCGCCCGGTTGTCCGGCTTGGTGGTGGGGCTGGGCATGACGACCGCGTACTCGATGCCCGCGGCGTCCTCGTTGGCGAACAGCTCGCCCAGGGCGGCCTCCCGCTCCGGCGCTGGCGCGTTGGTGTTCAGGTAGACCTCGAAATCCATCGTCGGCGTAGGCATGTGTGGATTCTCCCGCCCCCTGAGGGTACCGCTGCCGTCGGACAGAGCGGGGTGCCACTCTTCGTACACACCTCACAAGGCCGGCATCACGAAATTGGGCGGGTGAACCAGACTGGCGGCCGGGGGCGTCGAGTATGGTTTGGCATCGGGGACGACACGATTTGGTGACCTCAGCCATGGCCAGCCAGCACCTCTCGGCCACCGCGGCGGCGCCGCTGCTGGCGCTGCGCGGCGTCGGCAAGGCCTACGCCAACGGCACCCTGGCGCTGCAGAACGTCTCCTTCGACGTCGCCGCCGGCGAGTTCGTCTCGCTGGTCGGGCCGTCGGGCTGCGGCAAGAGCACAGTGCTGCGCATCGTCGCCGGCCTGGGGGACGTGACTGACGGCACGGTGCTGGTCGACGGACTCCCGCCGCGGCGGGCGCGGCGGGAGCGCAACGAGATGGCGTTCGTCTTCCAGGATCCGACGCTGATGCCCTGGCGCACCGTCCAGGCCAACGTGGAGCTGCCGCTCGAGCTCCGGGGCCTGGAGGTCCGCTCCCGGGCCAGCCGCCACGCCCGCGCCCGGGAGGCGCTGGCAACAGTAGGACTGGCCGACCACGCCGCCGCCTATCCCCGCGAGCTGTCCGGCGGCATGCGCATGCGCGTGTCCATCGCCCGCGCCCTGGCGGCCAGCCCGCGGGTGCTCCTGATGGACGAGCCGTTCGGGGCGCTCGACGAGATGACGCGCCAGCGGTTGAACAGCGAGCTGCTGCGTATCTGCGCCCTGGCCAGCTGGACTGTGCTGTTCGTCACCCACAACGTGTTCGAAGCGGTCTTCCTGTCGGACCGGGTGCTCGTCATGAGCCGCCGCCCGGGCCGGATCGCCGCGGACATCGCCATCGACCTGCCGTACCCCCGTGAGCCCGCCCTGCGCACCGCGCCCGGGTACACGGCCCTGGTGGCGCGCGTGTCCGAGGCGCTCCACGAGGCCGGCGCCGAAGAGGACGCCGCCGCGTGAGCGTCCAGCAGGCTGCCCGGGGCGCCTCGTCAGCGGTGCCGCGCGCCGAGCAGCCCCGCACGGTCGGCCGCTCACGCGCCGGGGTGGCGTCGTCACGGGTCGCCCGGGCATGGCTGCCGCCGGTGGCGGTGTTCATCATCTTTCTCGCCGTCTGGCAGCTGGCGACGGCCGTCCTCGGCGTGCCGGCGTACCTGCTGCCCTCCCCCGGCGCCATCGTCGCCGCCGGCGTCGAGCACGCACCCGACCTGGCGCTCTCGCTCGTCTCCACGTTCCGCGCCGCGCTGGTGGCGCTCGTCCTGGCGGTCCTCGTCGGTACGGTTGTGGCGCTGCTCATGAGCGAGAGCAAGCTGCTCGAGCGGTCCCTGTACCCCTACGCCATCATGCTCCAGACGATCCCGATCGTCGCCATCGCGCCGCTGATCGTCATCTGGTTCGGCGCCGGCGAGCCAGCCGTCATCGTCATCGCCTTTCTCATCTCGCTGTTCCCGATCATCTCGAACACGACTGTCGGCCTCACGTCGACCGACCACAACCTGCGCAACCTGATGGAGATGTACAACGCTGGCTGGTGGCAGCGGCTCGTCAAGCTGCGCTTCCCGTTCGCCCTGCCGTACATCATGGCCGGCCTGCGCATCTCGGCCGGCTTGGCTGTGATCGGCGCCATCGTCGGCGAGTTCATCGCGGGCATTGGCGGCCTGCGCGGCGGCCTGGGCTACGTGATAGTCACCGCGGCCGGCCGGCTCCAGATGCCGTACCTGTTCGCGGCGGCGCTGACGTCGTCCCTGCTCGGCGTCGTCATCTTCGTCGCCGTCAGCATCATCGTGTCGCGGTCGCTGCGCCACTGGCACGAGTCGTCCGTCGACTTCGAGAACTGACGCGGCTGGCCCCGCTCTATGGAGAAAAGCCCACGAGGAGACAGCACCCATGTCTATTTGCCACTCCGTTCAGGCCCTTGTGACGCGACGGCGGGCGCTGGCGCTGCTGGCCGCGGGTGCGGGCGGGGCGACGCTCGCGGCGGCGTGCAGCGGCCCGGCGGCGCCCACCGCCGCCACCACGGCGCCGGTGCCCAACCCGCAGCCCACCGCCCCGGTCGCGGCCGGCCAGCCGACGGCTGTCCCGGCCGTGAAGAGCTTCGGCCAGGCCAGCCAGGTCATGAACTGGTTCGCCCAGCCGTCGCAAGGCGGCTTCTTCACCGCCACCAAGCTCGACCAGTACAAGAAGCTCGGTCTCGACATGACCACCGAGCAGGGCGGCCCCGGCGTCTCCACCATCCCCCTGGTCGCCTCTGGCAAGTACACCTTTGGCATGTCCGGCGCCGACGCCATCCTGCTCGCGCGCGCCGAGGGCATCCCGGTCGTCGCCCTCTTCGCCCCGTACCAGACGAACCCTCAAGGCTTCATGTACCACACGGAGTCGGGCATCAAGGATTTCGGCGACCTGAACGGCCACAAGGTGTACGTCGCCAGCGCTGGCGCCTACTACTGGGACTACATCAAGGCAAAGTACAAGCTGGACCAATCAGAGGTCCTGGCCTACAATGGGCAGCTCGCCACCTGGCTCACCGACAAGGGGAACGTGACGCAGTGCTTCGTCATCTCTGAGCCGTACTTTGCCAGGAAAGCTGGCGCCAATCCTGGCACACTCCTGAACGCGAAGTCCGGGTACAACCCGTACCAGAACATGATGTTCACCTCTGAGCAGGTGATCAAGGAGAAACCCGACGTGGTCCGTGCCTACGTGCAAGGCTGCCAGCAGGGGTGGAACAGCTATTTGAACGATCCGGCTGCTCGCCAGGCTACTTTCGAGTTTATCAAGACGTACAACAAGGATCAGATCGACGACGCTATGCAGAACGAGTACCAAAATTCTATCGAGCTTATCATGGCGGGTGATACCAAAACGCTCGGTCTCGGCGCTATGACCGAGGCATCGTGGCAAACTCTGCACGGCCAGTTGAAAGAGATCAACGTGTTGAAGAAGGACGTCGACGTCAAGACGGCGTTCGACGTATCGTACCTGACGAAGGCGGGGTGAGCGTGACCACCATTGAGAACGCGAACGGGAACGGGAATGGGAGCGCCAGCGTCGGCATGCAGATCGGCCTCTTCTTCTTCAACACGGTCGACATGCCCGACGCCGGCCACGGTGGGACGGAGCCGCTGGACCGCCGCTACGGGCAGACCGACGTGCTCGAGCACTACCGCGACCTGGAGGTGATCGCGCGAGCGGCGGACGCCCACGGCTACGACAGCCTGTGGATGACCGAGCACCATTTCCAGCACGAGGGGTACGAAGTCCTGCCGAACATCATTCTCATGTCCGCGTTCATGGCGGAGCGCACGAAGCGCATCAAGTTCGGTGCCATGTTCAGCGTTGTCCCCCAGTGGCACCCGCTGCGCCTGGCCGAGGACTACGCGCTTGCGGACGTCATGACTGGCGGCCGGCTCCTCATGGGCGTCGGCCGCGGCACCGTCCCGCGCGAGTCGCGCGCTCTCGGCGCCCGCATGGGCTGGAACAACGACAGCGACGACCAGTACAACCGCGAGCTGTTCGAAGAGCAGATGGCGATCATCAAGCTCGCCTGGTACAACGAGCGATTCTCGTTCCGCGGCAAGCACTACACCCTGCCGCCGGACGGCATCGACGACCGCGGCCGCACGGTGGAGACCCTCACCCTGCTGCCCAAGCCGCTGAAGACGCCCGTCGACATCTGGCAGCCGGTCACCAGCCCGGGCACCTTCGAGTACGTCGCTCGCCAGCGCCACAAAGCTGTCTTCTGGAATCAGAACCGGGCGCGCCTCCAGGAGGGCTGGGCGCTCTACGGCGACCTTGTGGACAAGTACCACGGCGTCAAGCTCCGCCCTGGCGAGGACCGCCTCCTGGTGACGAACGTCGTTCTGAGCGATACCGAGGCGGCGGCGATGGCTCTTGCCCGCCCCGGCCACGACGAGTTCTTCAGATTTCTGGCCCCTTACGGCCGCAGCCGCAGCTACGTGGACGAGAACGGCAAGAGCTGGGAGTGGGGCCGCGTCCCGACGCTCGAGGACTCCATCGCGCAGGGGGCGTGGATCGTCGGCACGGCCGAGTCGGTCACGCAGCAGCTGCTCCAGCTGAAGCAGGATCTGGGCATCGAGTACCTGGTGATCTTCCCCCACTTTCCCGGCATGGTGCTCGACCACGTTCTGGACCACATGGGCCGCTTCACCCGCGACGTCCGCCCCCACCTGCTCACCGGGCCAAGCCAGGCCGCGCCGGCGCTCGCGGGCGCTGGGGCGGCGCGGTGACCGCCCAGCTGCACCACCCATTCCCGGCCCGCCGCTACCTTCCGTACCTCACGGGCCCGGACATCGCCGCGCTGCCGAAGGAGAACGCCGCGGTCGTCCTGGCCGTCGGCTCCGTCGAGCAGCACGGCCCGCATCTGCCGACGATCACCGACTCGCTGGTGGGTCAGACGGTGCTCGGCCAGGCGCTGGAGCGCCTGGACCCCTCGGCGCAGGTGTGGGCCATCCCACCACTGACGTACGGCAAGAGCAACGAGCACCGCGTCTTTCCGGGCACCATCCCGCTGTCGGCGACGACGATGGCGGCGGTCATCGGCGACGTCGCCCGGGCGCTGGCCCGCTCGGGCTTCCGCCGCCTCGTGCTGCTGAACAGCCATGGCGGCAACCCGCAGGTCCTCGACGCCATCGCGCGCGACCTCCACGAAGAGACCGGCCTCATGCTGTTCCACATCTCGGTGTTCCGTCTCGGCTTGCCGCCGGCCGAGTCCATCCGCGACGCCGAGACGATCTGGGGCATGCACGCCGGCGACACGGAGACCTCCTCGGTGCTCGCCGTTGCCCCGGAGCTGGTCCACATGGAGCGGACGGCCCACCTCGGCGACTACCCGCGCCTGCCAGACGGCCTGGAGCTCGTCGGCGCCCAGGGACCCAACGGCCCGATAGGCTTCGCCTGGTTGGCGTCGGACCTGTCGGAGACGGGCGTTCTTGGCGACCCGCGCCAGGCGTCGGCCGAAAAAGGGGCGGCGCGGATCGCGGCGACGGTCGACCGTCTGGCGCGGGCCGTGGCGGAGATCGCCCACTTCGAGATGCCGACACCCGCCAGAGCGCTGCCCGTCGTGGCGACTGACGGGGTGCGCCGTGGCTAGCGGCCGCACCAGCGCGAACGGGGCGGTCGGGGGCCACGTGGACCTCCTGGTCACGGGCGCCACAGTCGTGACAGGGCGCCCTGACGGCCTGGTCCAGCCTGACGCCGCCATCGCGATCGCCGGCGAGCGGATCGAGGCCATCGGCCCAGTCGCCGACCTTCGGGATGCCTACGCGCCAACGCGCGTGCTCGACGCCCGCGGCTGGGTCGCTTTCCCCGGCCTGGTCAACACGCACACCCATCTCTACCAGACGCTGCTCAAGGGCCTGGGCGACGACCTCCCGCTGATGGAGTGGCTCGACGCCGTCACGCTGCCGTCGATCCCCCACCTGACGCCCCGCCTGTGCTACGTCGCCGCTGCTCTTGGCGGCATCGAGTCGCTGCGTTCGGGCTGCACCACGATCTTCGACTACATGGTCGACCATCCGGACGTCGAGGTGTTCGACGCCATCGTGCAGGCGCTGGACGACGTTGGCATCCATGGGGTGATAGGCCGCGGGCTGCGCGACCGGCTGCCGAAAGAAGAACCGCCACTGGTACCCCTGGCGGATCAGCTGGCGGACGCGGTGCGGCTGGTGGACCGGTACGGCGCCGACCGCGTGTGGCTCACACCGGGCGCGACCTGGGCCATGACCCGCGATGGCCTCCGGGCGACCCGCCGCCTCGCCGACGAGCGCGGCCTCCGCATCAGCCTCCACACTGACGAGGCCCCGTTCGACAGCCAGGAGAGCCTCCGCCGCTTCGGCCAGCGCACCCTGCCCTTCCTCGACGGCCTTGGCTTCCTCGGCCGGGACGTGCTCCACGCCCACTGCGTGCAGCTGACCGAAGCGGACGTGCAGATCCTGGCCCGGCACGGGGCGGCGGTCTCGTACAACCCCGTCAGCAACATGTACCTGGGCAGTGGCGTCCCGCCGATCCCGCGCCTCCTGGACGCCGGCGTGACTGTCGCCTTGGGCGCCGATGGCGCGGCCAGCAACAACAGCCAGGACATGCTCGAGGCGCTGAAGATCGGCGCGCTGTTGCCAAAGGTCGCCGCGCGCGATCCCGCGGTCATCACCGCCAGCGACGTGCTGCGCATGGCAACCTCGGGCGGCGCCGCGGCCATGGGCCGGGATGACTTCGGTACACTCGAGCCGGGCAAGCGAGCCGATCTGTTCCTCTTCGACCCGATGCAGGCAAAATCGCTCCCGATGCACGACCCGGTCTCCACGCTCGTCTACGCCAGCGGCCAGGCCAACGTCCGGACGACGATCGTCGGCGGACGCGTCGCCCTGGACGCGGGGCAGGTGGTGGGCGTGGACGAAGCGACCATCCTGCGCGAGGCGCAGGGCGTGGCGTCGCGGCTCGCCGAGGCGGCCGGGACACGGAGCCGCCTCCACGGGCGCTGGGGACGACGCCGCACACCATCCGCGGCGCTGGCCTGAATGCGTCGCGCGAACAAAGTATCAGCCTAAGCAGGTGGAGCTCACGTGATCAGAATGGAGCAAGACTTCGTCTTAAAGCCACCTGCTTAGGCGCGATCGACACCATGCCGCCAACCTTCGAGAACCCGCCCGGCGTCCCGCCGCCCCAGGCCCACTACTCCCATGTGGCGCGCGCCGGCTCCACCCTGTACATCTCGGGGCAGCTCGGCGTGGCCGCCGACGGCCAGCCCGTCGCCCTGGGCGACGCGCGGGCGCAGGCCCGCCAGGCGTGGGCCAACCTGGCGGCCATCCTGGCGTCGTACGGCGCGGACCTCTCGGCCATCGCCAAGACGACGACGTTCATCACCCACTGGGGCTACCGCCAGCCTGTGGCCCAGGCGCGCGACGAGGTGCTGCCCGGCCCGAGGTATCCGGCGAACACCCTTGTCGTGGTCCAGGGCCTGGCCGAGCCGCACTTTCTGGTCGAGATCGAAGCGGTCGCCGTCCTTGACTGATGGCTGATGACTGATGGCTGATCACTGGCGGCTGGACCTGTCAGGGGGCGTGGAGAAGGCCCCGTCCGGTGGCGACACGCGCTCGCTCAACGAACCCGACGTCGCCCCGAGCCCATTCGAGCAGTTCGGCGTCTGGCTCGCCGAGGCTGAGGCGGCGGGCATCCCGATGCATCACGCCATGGTGCTGGCGACGGCCTCGAAGGACGGCGTCCCCTCGGCGCGGACCGTGCTGCTGGAGCGCTTCGACCCGCAAGGCTTCGTCTTCCACACCAACCTGGAGAGCCCGAAGTGTCGTGACCTGGCCGAGAATCCGAGGGCGGCGCTGGTGTTCCTGTGGCGCACGCTGGGCCGACAGGTCCGCATCGTAGGCGACGTGGCGCCCGCTACGCCTAAGGAGACCGCGGAGTACTTCGGCGCCTGCCCGCCAGGCGTCCAGGCGATGATCTGGGCGTGCCAGCAGAGCGCTGTCGTCCCCGACCGCGCCACCCTTGAAGACGCTTTTCTCCGCGCGGAGAGCCGCCTTGCGGCGACGCCGCTGCCGGTGCCCGACTTCTGGGGCGGACTGCGCCTGGTGCCGTGGAGTCTGGAGTTCTGGCAGGCACGTCCGAACCGCCTCCAGGATCGCCTGCGCTACGTCCGCGGCGGCGGCGCGGACGCTGGCTGGAGTGTCGAACGGCTGGCGCCCTGAGCCAGCTCGGCTCGCGTCGGCGAGTCGCCCTCGCCTGAGCCGTGCCTCTCCTGGGCCCACTGGAAGGCGTTCTCGGGCTGCTGGTGGTCGGCAGCGTGCTGCTGGACATCTTCTACGCCGTCGTCGTGCCGCGCCGGGCTCCGCGGACGACCCGCTTGAGCTCGTACGTGACGCGCTGGCTGTGGCGAGCCTGGGTCTGGGCGGGTGCCCGCTTGCAGGAGTCGGGTCGCCGCGAAGGGTTCCTGGGCAGCTACGGCTCGGCCACGGTGATGGTGCTCCTGGTCGGCTGGCTTGCCAGTCTCATGGTCGGCTTCGGCCTGATGCTGGACAGCCTCAAGGTCCAGCTGCGCCCCGAGCCCGAAAGCCTCGCGAGCTCCATCTACTTCGCGGGCGAGGCCATGCTGACCATTGGCTTCGGTGACGTCGTGGCCACCGAGCAGCCGGCGCGCCTCATCACGCTGGTCGCTGGCGCCACCGGGCTGGGCGTTTTCGCCGTGGTCCTGACGTTCCTGTTCAGCATCTACGGCTCGTTCCAGCGCCGCGAGGTGGCGGTGGTCGTGCTCGAGGCGGGTGCCGGTGCGCCGCCGTCGGGCGTGACGCTGCTGGAGACGTACGCGCTGGCTGGCATCATGGCCGACCTGCCGCGGCTGTTCGAAGACTGGCAAGCGTGGGCGGCGGAGGTGCTCGACAGCCACCTGGCCTACCCGATCCTGGCCTACTTCCGGTCGAGCCACGACAACGACTCCTGGATCAGCGCGCTCGGCGCAGTGATGGACGCGGCAACCCTTGTGCTGACGACGATCGACGGTGGGCCGAAGGGGTGGGCGAAGCTGACCCAGACGGTCGGCGGCCACTGCCTGGAAGACATGGCGCAGTACTTCCGCTTGCCAGACCCACGGGACGACCCGTTCGTGGATCGCTCGGAGTTCGACGAGGCGTGCCGCCGTCTTGCGGCGGCCGGCCTGGCGCTGCGGCCCACGGACGAGGCGTGGGCGCGCTTCTCGCATCTGCGCTCGACGTACGCCGGCCGCGTGAACGCGCTGGCGGCGTACTTCGCGTCGCCGCCGGCCCAGTGGATCGGCGACCGCTCCCCCCTCCGCGAGCCCGGCGCCCACCGCGCCAGCCGCCGCTAGATCAGGTCGCCGGTAGACACTCCAACCTGCGCGCGCCTGTGGTGCCGCCCAATCACCCGGGTCTATACTGACGCCTCCAAGGGCGGCTAGCTCAGCTGGTTAGAGCGTTCGGTTCACATCCGAAAGGCCGGGGGTTCGAGTCCCTCGCCGCCCACCAATGGCGGAGCTGTACTAGGGCGTGGCGCGCAGGGCGAGCTCGTTCCAGGTGCGCTCCAGCGTCTCAACCTGCTGCAAGGTCGGCCGCAGGCTGTCCCAGAGGGCGTCGACCATGGGCTTCGGCGCGCCGGCGGCGTTCGCGGCTTCGGCCGCCTCGGCGGTCGTGCGCGCCAGCTCGGCCAGGCGCTGCGCGGCCTGGCGGTAGGCGGCCAGCAGCGCCTCGGTGGATTCTGAGGAGGGCGCCGTGCCGCCGCCCGCTTCGCGCCACACGCCGTAGCGCGGCGGCAGGCAATTACCCTGCGCGTCGTACCGCGTATGCGTCGGCTCCACGTGCGGCGCCACGCTGAGGTACATCACGCCGGGCGCGTCGCCCACCGCGCGCACCGCGTGGGTCGTGCGCGGCGGCACGTAGATCGCCTGCCCGGTGGTACACACGGCGCTTTCGCCGTCGACAGTGAACTCGATCTGACCGTCCATCACGATGAACGTCTCGCCGCCAAGGTCGTGGCTGTGGTACCGCGGCACCGGTCCCAGCTCCACGCGCCGAAAGCGTGAGCGAATCTCGGGCCGGACGACCACGTTGGTCAGGTCGGAGCGGTAGTCATAGACCTGGATCGGCATCAGGGCTCCAGAGCGGCAAAGAGGTCCGCGGGTGTCAGCCGCAGCTCCGCCAGATAGTCACCGAGTGGCAGCGGCTCATCACCCACGAACACCGCCTCGCCGTCGACGGTGAAGGCGGTCACACGGCGGCGTTCAGGGTCCACCAGCAGCACGGTGCCCACGCCCTGCTCCAGGTACCAGGCCGCCTTGCTCACCAGGTCGCGGCGGTCCTCCTGCTCGGGCGAGTAGATCTCGGCGACCAGATCTGGCGGCGAGGTCGGGTGGGCGACGTACCGACCTGTCGCGTCCAACGGCAAGCGACCCTGGCGATAGAAGCTCACGTCGGGCACACGGGGTATCCGACCGAGCACCACGCGCTGCTCGGTGAAAGCGTGTCCCTGGCGGCGTGGCCGCGCGTGCGCCTCCAGGCGGGCCGCGAGCTCGCGCTGGAGCGCCGCGTGCTCAGTGGTCGGCGACACCTTCTGCCTGATCTCCCCGTTCGCGCCCATCTCCAGCGCGGGCTCGGCCTCGGGCAGCGCCAAGAACTGCTCCGGCGTGAGAGGCCAGTTGGTGATCGAAGCGGATACTGTCACACTGTTCGCCGTCACGAGCCGTGGTGCTGGCCCTGATCGTACACGCGCGACCGTATGGAGCCTACGATAGCGGCGGCGGCGCATCGGGAGGCGCGTATGGACAGACTGGACGATGCCACACTCGCCTCGTTCGCGGAGCGGGTGGCGGTACCCACCTACGACCGCGGCGACGTGCGCCGCGCCATCGTTCATCTGGGTGTGGGCGGGTTCCACCGCGCCCACCAGGCCCTGTACCTGGACGACCTCGCGCAGCGAGGCATCACCATGGAGTGGGGCGAACGCGGCGTCGGGCTGCTGCCAGGCGATAGGCGCATGGCCGAGGCGCTCACCCCGCAGTCCTGCCTGTACACGCTGGTCGAGCGCGGCGCCCACGGTGACACGGCGCGCGTCGTCGGCTCGCTTGGCGCCTACGCGTTCGCGCCGGCCGATCCGGCCCACGTGCTCCACATGCTGGTCGACCCCGCGACGCGGATCGTCAGCCTCACGCTCACCGAGGGCGGCTACCTGGTCGACGACGAGACGGGCGTCTTCGACGCGGACAACCCCGCCGTGCGCGCCGACACCGACGCCGACGCGCCGAAGACGGCCGCTGGGTATCTGTGCAGCGCCCTCGCCAGGAGACGCGCGGCCGGAACGCCGCCGTTCACGGTTCTCTCGTGTGACAACCTGCAAGCCAACGGAAAGGTCGCCCGCACAGCTGTCGTGTCGTTTGCCAGCCTGCGCGACGACCGCCTCGCGGCCTGGATCGAGGCGAACGTGGCCTTCCCCAACGGCATGGTCGACCGTATCACCCCGCAGACGACGGACGCCGACCGAGCCATGGTTGCCGAGGTGTTCGGCATCGCCGATGCCTGGCCGGTGATGACCGAACCCTTCAGACAGTGGGTCATCGAAGACTCTTTTGCCTGCGGACGTCCGCCGCTCGAGGAGGTCGGCGTCCAGATCGTCCCGGACGTTCACCCGTACGAGACGATGAAGCTGCGCCTGCTGAACGGCAGCCACCAGGCGCTGGCGTACCTGGGCTACCTGGCGGGCCACCGCTACGTGCACCAGGCGACAGCGGATCCCGATTTGCAGCGGCTGGTCGCGCGCATGATGGACGAGGAGGTGACGCCGCTGCTGCCGCCGGTGCCCGGTATCGACCTCGGCGCCTACAAGCGCTCGCTGATGGAGCGCTTCCAGAATCCGAAAATAGCTGACACGCTGGCGCGGCTGGCGTTCGCCGGGTCGGACCGCATGCCGAAATTCCTGCTGCCGTCGCTGTCTGAAGCGCTGGCCCTGGGTCGGCCGCATCGCCTGCTGACGCTGGCCACAGCCGGCTGGCTGCGCTACCTGCGCGGCGTCGACGAGCAGGGCGACGAGATCGTCCTCGAGGATGGCCGAGCCGACGAGCTGCGCCGGCTGGCGAATCAGGGCCGGTGGGACCCGGGACCGCTGTTGGGTGTCCGGCGCGTGTTCGGGGACCTGGGTCAGAACGAGGCGTGGGTGGCGGAGCTCAGCGCTGCGCTACGCGCGCTCGACGAGCGCGGTGTGAGGGCGGAGCTGCACAGTGTCACAGCCCGCTGATAGCCCCTCTGGGTGCAGAAGACACGACCTAGCCGACTTTGAGCTTGGCGGCCAGCCGGCGGACCGTGTTCGCGTTGCGCACAGTCGTCGGCATCCCACCGAGCGCCCTGGCAAACTGCGGGGCAGTGATCGTTGAATCGAGCAGGCTGCCCCGACGCAGCCAGTACAGCTCCGGGCCGCGCAGGTGGAGCAGGTCCTGCTCGTTGGCGAGCGCCAGAACACGATCGTGGGTGGTGGCGTCGGGCGCGGCGCGCAAGAACACGAGGTACGTCGTGTCGCCCTCCCGCCGCGGCAGCTCCGAGAAGGGCTCGTGCGCCGCGATCTCCATGACCTCAGCATCCGTCCGCACGAACGTCGCCACCTCGTAGCCCAGCGCCTGCCGGAGAGCTTGCTCGATCCGCGGCTCCAGCTCCCCAGGCGCGCTGCCCTCGGACTCGAACAGCACGTTGCCGCTGGCGATGAACGTGCTGGCGCCGACGAAGCCACAGTCCTCGAAGTGCTTCCGCAGGTGGTCCATTTTGACGTTGTGGCCACCGACGTTGATCCCCCGCAGGAACGCGACGTACCGGGTCACGCGGTACGAATCGTACACGGCCGTTCCCGCTCGGGGGCGGCGCGGGATAGGCGCCGGCCAGAGGCAGAAGGCTGGCCAACGCGCACCCATACGTGCCCGCTGGGCTGCGTGGCGGCCTGGAGAGGCAGTGCTACGGCTGGGGCCAGGGCCTAGGGCTGGGTCGTGGTTGCTCGGGCGCGGAGGGCCTGGGCGGCGTGGTCGTGGGCGTGCGCGGCGTAGGTGCGCAGCCAGTCCTCGACCGTGTAGCGACCGCTCTCCGAATGGGTACCTTCGCGCGCCCACTCGTCCTCCGTCATGCGCTCCAGGATCTCGGCGGTTGTCGCGCGCGCGGCCCGGACAGCGTCGAGCGACGGCTGCACGGGACGATCGCCGTAGTGCAGCCGACGGGCGAACTCGACTTCGTCGTAGCCGTCGATTGCGGGCCGCTCCTCGGCGAGCAGTCGTCTGAGCCGGATCGCCGAGGTCATCTCGCTGTCCGCGACGTGGTGGACGATCTCGCGAGCTGTCCATGCCGCTGGTTCAGGGCGTGCGTCCAGCTCCTGATCGCTGGCCCCTTGGACCGCTTGCTCTAGAACGCGATGGCCGTCTCTGTACCGTTCTATCAAGACGCGGCGTGTTGATTTATCCACTGCTCATCACCCGGTAACCCCCATTATCGCCAGTATCCAGCTCAGGCGTCACACCACCGTCACACGGCCGTCACACGAGCCGGGCTCTGGCGGATTCGCCGCGTCATGTCGGCCGAGCGGGCCGGTGCCGCGGCGTGCGACGCCGCTCCTTCTACCATGCGGTCGCGTGTCGCCGACTGTCCTGCGCCAGGGACCATACCGCTTCTACTTCTACGCGGGTGACCGCGGCGAGCCGCCCCACGTCCACGTGGAAGGGTTGGGTGGCCAGGCAAAGTTTTGGCTCCGGCCGGTCACCCGCGCCGACGCGTGGGGCTATAGTACTCGCCAGGTGGGCATGATTCGCCGGCTCGTGAACGAATACCAGGAGAGCTTCCTCGGAGCCTGGGATGCATTTTTCCGCTCCTGACTGGGCGCCGATGAACCCACGCCGGGTTATCCAGGAGCCGACACCTATCGCCGGCGTGCGCTTCGCCGATGGACGGGTGTACCTCGCGCTCGAGGACGGCCGCGAGATTGGGGCACCGCTGAAGCAGTTCCCCCGCCTGGCCGGGGCGACGGACGCCCAGCGGGCTCACTGGCGCCGCATTGGGCGCGGCCTGGGCGTCCACTGGCCAGACGTCGACGAGGACCTCCACGTCGCTCACCTGCTCGGCCTCAGCGACTGACGCTGCTTTGGCCAGCCGCGCGCGACGTTTTAGTCGGCGCGCCGGTCGCGGCTCAGGTCGGGGTTCACGGGCGCGGGCGGGCGCTGGCCGGTGAGCACGTGGGCGATGTTCGTCGCGGCCAGCCGACCCATCGCTATGCGCGTCTCCCGGGTGGCGCTGCCGACGTGCGGCACCACCAGCACGTTCGGCAGACTCAGCAGCGGGTCCGCTGCCACCAGCGGCTCGGGGTCCGTGACGTCCAGGCCCGCGCCGGCGATCTCACCCAACCGGCACGCTTCGTACAGGGCCGCCTGATCGACGATGGCCCCGCGGGCCGTGTTCACGAGCACCGCCGTGCGCTTCATCATCCTGAACTGCTCGGTCGAGAACAGGTGGCGTGTCTCGGGGGTCAGCGCCAGGTGGATCGACACGACGTCGCTCTCGCGCAGCAAGCTGTCGAAGTCCACATACTCGACGCCCAGGCTTGCCTCCAGGTCCGGCCGCCGCGTGCGATTGGCGTACAGCACCCGCATGTCGAAACCGCGCGCTCGGCGAGCCACCTGCCGGCCGATCGCGCCCAGACCGACGATGCCCAGTGTCGCGTGGTGGACGTCGCGCGCCAGCATGAACCATGGGCTCCAGCCGCGCCACTCGCCCGCTCGTACCGCCTGGCTCGCCTCGCCCAGCCGGCGCGTCGCCGCCATCAGTAGCAGAAACGCCATGTCAGCCGTCGTCTCGACCAGGACGCCGGGCGTGTTGCACACCACCACGCCGCGGCGGGTGCAGGCAGCTACGTCCACGTTGTCCACGCCGACGGCAAAGTTGGCGACGACCTTGAGCCGGGGCGCCGCGTCCAGGAGCTCGGGGTCGATGCGCTCGGTGATCATCGCCAGGATGCCATCGACGTCCTTCGCCTGGCTCAGCAGCGTGGCGCGTGGCATGGGCTCGTCGACGGGCCACTGCTGGATCCGGATGCCGGCGTCGGTGAGCGGCTGCAGGGAGCCCTCCACGATGGGGCGGGTGACGAGGACGGCGAGCGACGCACGATCGACCATGGAGTAGGAGCAGCCCTCGCTTTCCCAGCTCTTTCGGCTCTTTCGGCTTTTTCCGCTTGCGGCTTCTGGCTCATAGTAGCCGGGCGTCCCCGTCGCCTGCCGACGCACCCCACAGCAGCGCGCCAAGCATCGCACCGCACACCGTGGCCAGCGCGTTGACTGTGTCGTTGGTCATCCACCGAAGACCGCCGCGCAGCGTGGCGGTGGTCCCGCACGCGCGATGCACAGAAGTCTCGGTCGGCCCCTGGCACTGGGGACACCAGTAGACCGCCTGCACGGTGGCGCCGAGCAGCGAGTCGACAAGGGAGCCGGCCACACCGGCCGCCAGCGCCACGGGAACCGCCCGCGCCCCGAGGAATGCCCCACGGGCCAGCGACCAGCTAGCGCCCACCACTGTGCCCCCCGCGGCCGTGGCCAGCAGACCCAGCGGCGTGACGCCGCCGGACGTTCCCGGCGCCACTGGCTGAAGCGTCGTGATCAGTCGTGGTCCCGTCTTGGACAGCAGCCCGATCTCCGTTGCCCAGGTGTCCGCCGCAGCCGCCGCCAGCGCTCCGAGGAATGCCCCGTTGCCTACGCGCCCGTCGAGCGCCAGCCCGGCCGCGGCAACGCCCCCGTTGGCCAGCACCTGCCAGGCGTCGCGCCGCGCCCCCTTTGCCTGGGCGATCGTCCCGCCCGCGGCCTTGCGGCGGGCGCCTACGCGCGATAGGGCCGTCGCCGTGACGAAGAAGACGTTCAGCGCCGTCGCCGCCGGCAGTCCGCCGCGGGCGAAGACGACAGTCCCAACGCCCACCGCCGCCAGGGCGCCATCGCCGGTCAGCGCGCGGCGGCGGTACGCTACCGAGGAGATCGCGGCAGCGGTCGCCGCCGCCAGGAGGGCCCTACGCACGACCCCGCGTCCGGACACCCCGGCTCAGGACGCCGGCCAGCGCGGCAGATGGTGCGCCTGCGCCAGGGCGAGCAGAGCCGCGCGGCCCTGCTCGGCACCGGCCCGCTCCTCGGGGCTCACCGCGCCGTCGCGCACCAGGGCGTCATACTCGTCCTGGTCCAGCACCTGGAACGCGCCGTCAGGGTCTGACCAGACGTCGAGAGCGAGGTCGACGTACCTCAGCTCCGCGCCGTCCGCGTCGAGCTCGGCGGGCTTGCCCAGGTTGGCGTACCAGCCCTTCAGCTGGCCGTCCGGCGCGCTGACCGAGTAAGTGTCCTGTTCGTAAACGCGCATTTCGGCCACGGTGGTGAGGCGCCGAACCGAGTGCACCTTGGCGTGTGTACGCCCTGAGCCAGCCAGGTAAGCGGCGGCGACCAGCGCTCCGTAAACAACGCCCTGGCCGTGGGCATTGAGCAGCGGGATAGCTTGCTCGAGGTTGCCGCCGAGCGCGCGGAGCACATCGGTAGCGCGATTCAGCGCCTCGGTCTGAGCATCCAGCCAGTCCAGTTCCCGGGTGAGGTTGTCGATCTCCTCGCCGAGGCGAGCGTGCTCGATGACGTGCTTGGGATCGGCGCGGACGCCGGCTGCCTGGCATGGCTGGATGAGATTTTCGTCAATCCACTGCCGGCGGTCCTGCTTGGCGCGGATCGCTTGCTGGATACGAATGACGTCACCGTTAGCTGCCCATTCAGCAATCCGAGAGATGACGTCGGTCGTGCGGTGCTGGATGGCAGGTAGTTGCGTTGCCAACACTCGGAGGGCGGTGTCTTCCGGGATGCCGTAGGGGCAGCGAATGTCAGTGAGGCGGTTCGGGCAGGAGTAGATGTTCTGATAACCGCGCTCTTTGCTGAGCGGCTGGCGTCCATGGCGGGTGAGGTAAACGGTCTCACCGGTCCGATCAGAGCACTCAGCGCAGGCCAGGATGCCGAGCAACGGATGGTCGTATTTGCGTCGGCGGCTGACGGTTTTGTGTGTCTGGATGAACTTCGCGCGCCAGTTATCGAGTTCGGCAAGCGTGAACCAGGCCAACCCAGGTTCGACCCGGCGCTGCTCGCGAGGGTCGAAGCCTTCTCGGAGCAGGTACGTCGCGATCTCGTCGCTGCGGATGGTGCGGAGCGGGACCCATACGCCGGCGTACAGATCCTGGCGCAACATTCGGCGGATGCCGAACTTGGTCCATTGCAAACCAAGGGGACGGTAGCGATCGGGACCAGGTAGCCGAGCCGCGTTGAGCTCGTGGGCCAGATTTGAGACGTCGTGGTGCACGCTGGCGGCGCGGCGGAAGGCGCGCATGACGTCGGTCAGGTCGTGGTTGAGGATCACGCGCGTCTGGAACTTGCCTTTGGCGTTGATGAGGACGTTTCCAGTAGCGGGGTCTTTGATGGGCTCTCGCGTGTAGCCGAAGCTCACGTGATGGGGCATGGTGATTTGGCGCCGGCCGGCCACTACGTCCTGAATGTAGCGCCGGAACCCCTCCATGCTCTTCTCCGCATCGTCCTGCCGGCGCCAGCCTGAGATGAGCGCATCGAGGTCGTACTGGCGGCTGTCGGAGTTGTCAAAGAGGTTGAACGTCTTGCGCAGGGTGAGGATCTGGCCGTCACAGTACTCACGGATGACCTTTTTGATGTAAGCGGGGTCCAGACCGCTCTCGTCGCGCGCCAGGCGCGAGAGCTCGACCACGCCGATGCGGTGCGAGTCGTGAGCGATGATGCGCGCCAGGATGCCTTGGAAGATGCGCCGGTCCTTGCGCGGGTCGTCCGACTCGATCTTGCCGCCCGAGGTGCCCTGTTCGTCATTGATGCGAACGGCGTAGCCCTGGAGCAGGAGTTGACGCGGGAAGTCGTCGGATTGGACGAATGAACGCGAATCGCCGCGTTGGCTGGGGGCGGAGTTGCGAACGTACACCTCCACGATCAAACCGTTGCAGGGAGCAATGACGCCGAACGAGTTGGCCTGGTCGGGCCGAATCAGTTCAGGTGCGGCGAAGGCGTGCCGAACTCCGGTGCGTGAGCCTGCGGCGAGGACCGGCATGCGCGCAGAATACTCGTTTAGCCGATCCATGTGAAGATGCTCCTATTGCGAGTAACAGACGGTAAAAGGGGGAGTGCGGCTGATTCCACGCGGGGCCGTTTGGGTTGTCCCGAGGGGTTTGGGGGCGAGCAGCCCCCAAACCAAAAAGAGTGAGAGCCCATGAGCGCGGCCCCCGAACGGGGTCGTGCTTAGCGGCTTTACTGCAAGAGGCACGCACAAGCGTGCATCCGCCTGGGTCCAGGGCGCGGCGAGCTGTTCGTGAATACCGTTGTGACGTTCGGCGCCGTTCGCTCGATCGACGTGCTCGTTGCTGATATCGCTGACCGAGCAAGTGATGAACAACCCCGGCAACGTGAGCAGGGGCTGCGCCCCTCGCGTGTCAACCCCGCCTGCGGCGGGGTCCTTCACTCGCTTCGCTCGTTGCTGCCCGACCGGTGACACGCTCACCCCGCTGAGCTGACGAGGGTGGAGGATGACTGGCAAGCAATCATCCTCATCCAACAGCGAACCGAAGGCGGCCCACTGCACACGGAGCCGCCAGCGGAACGCGGGCGTGCCCGCGGCGAACTTACGACCACAACGCAAACCGGCGCTATGCCGGACCGACGCCTCAAGCGTTTCTGCATGCGAGCCGCCCCCTCCTCCGACGTAGAACGGATGTGCTATTCTACAAAGTCACGGCGAGAACAAGCGGAAATAAAGAGGTCGACGGTGATAAGGGGGCTATCCGCTGGCGGTTGGTTGTGTTCGCCCAAGACGGCGCCAAGTAACGCTATGCAGCGGCGTTGGCCCGGGTGCGCGTCGTATAGGTGGACGTGGGCCAAGTGAAGGGAACCGATAGACGCCGGCGCAGCACGCCAGCGATCTGCTTCGACGCGGGGTAAATGAGATCTGCGCTCTACAACGCATTCGCGTTCGGTTTCTTGCTACTGCTCGGTTACTTGGTCCTGTTCGGGCAATTTGGCGATTGGTCAAGTACTGGACGTGCTGGAATCGCTTTCCTTGCAGCAGCTATTTGTGCACTAGTCGGCAATGCAGATCGATTCGAGACTTTGAAGGCATCCTTATCGGGCATCGAGGCGAAGACGCGCGAGGTGACACAGGTTGTGGAAGATGCCCGTGTTGCTTTGAGGGAGGTTCACGTCCTCGCTGGAATGACTGCTAGTCAACTGATCGAGATGATGGCTGGAGCTGGCCGGTTCGGAGGAGGGGCGACGTCTCGTATCAAAGACGAACAGCGAGCGATTTCGATACTATGCTGAACATAGCATATTGCGAAGATGGTGAGGTGATCGGTCTTGGAAAGGACCGCAAGTATTACGCCGAACGCGAGGAACACAGACGGCCCAATGTATGGCACGATCGCGGTCATTGGCCGCGTTAGCAATTCCAGCGGGGTAGATTTCGTGACTCGGCGAGAGCGAGCAGCGCGGTGCGGCCCTGCTGCGCGGCGTCGGTGAGCTCCGGGTGCTGCTCAAGAAGCTCCTCGAGTTCGTCCTCATCCAACACGACAAAGCTGCCATCGGGATTGGCCCAGACGTCGAGCGCCAGGTCGACATAGGACAGGGTGCGGGACTCGACCTCGAGCTCCGCTGGCAGACCGAGGTTGCAGTACCAGCCCTTCAAGGTCCCGTCGGGTGCGCTGATCTGAAACACGTTGTAGTAGCGAACACCCTCGGGCCGCCCTAGGTCGGGACTACCTCCCGAAGCGTCGCCATCCAGGCCAGGACCGCCGGCGTTACTCGTATCTCGGGGGGAAGCGTCCCAGTAGTAGAACTCGATGAACTCGTCGCCCTGTCGGAAGGTGGTGAAGCCCAGCTCCACCACCGGAACGTTGAACGTGGCCCGCAAGACAATGCCGGTGGCGTCGCACTGGAGCACCTGCCCGTCCCAGGCGAACGCCTGAGACCTGTCTGGCCGCAGCTTGCGCACGTGGATCGACGAGCCCGGCAGGAGCACCCGGTCAGTGTAGCGGTCGGGGCGGCGCCGGCTCGTGGCCCGACTGACCCGCGGGCGCGGCCAGCCGCTCGCGGACGAGGCTCTCGAAGTCGGCCTCGTTCAGGATCGCCGTCCCCAGCTTCTCGGCCTTCGCCAGCTTGGAGCCAGCCTCCTCGCCGGCCACCAGGTAGCTCGTCTTCTTGGTGACGCTGTCCGCGATGTCCCCGCCGAGCTCCTTGATGCGCTGCTCGATCTGCAGGCGCGAGTAGCCGGTGAGCCGCCCGGTCACCACGAAGGTCAGCCCGACCAGCGGCCCGGTCCGGGCAGTCCGCTCGTCGGCCATCCGCACACCGGCGCGCGCCAGCTTGTCCAGGAACGCCAGGTTCACCGGGTCCTGGAGCCAGAGGAACACGCTCTCGGCAATCTTCGGGCCTATCCTGGCGACGGCCGCTATCTCCTCCTGCGAGGCGCGCCGCAGGCCGTCGATGCTGCCGAACGCCTCCGCCAGCAGCTCGGCGTTCTGGTATCCGACGTACCGGATGCCCAGCGCGAACAGGACGCTGGTCAGCGGCCGCGCCTTGCTGGACTCGATGTTGTTCAGCACGTTCTGGGCGCTCTTCTCGGCCAGTCGCTCGAGCTCCAGCAGCTGCTCCTTGGTCAGCGCGTACAGGTCGCCCGGATCGAAGACCAGGCCTGCCTGGACCAGCGCCCAGGACAACTTCTCGCCGATGGTCTCGATGTCCATGGCGCCGCGCGAGACGAAGTGCTTCAACAGCTCGAACCGCTGGGCGCGGCACTTGGCGAAACCGCCTGTGCAGCGCGCTATCGCCTCGCCTTCGGGCTTTACCACCGGCGAGCCGCACACGGGGCACGCGGTTGGCAAGACGTACGGCACGGCCTCGGGAGGCCGCTTGCTCAGGATTGGACCCATCACCTGGGGGATGACCTCGCCAGCGCGTTGGACCAGGACGGTGTCGCCCTCGCGGATGTCCTTGCGGCGGACGTCCTCCTCGTTGTGCAGGCTGGCCAGCTTGACGACCACGCCGCCTATCTGGACCGGCTCGAGGACGGCGAACGGGTTCAAACTGCCGGTGCGGCCGACGTTGATGCCGATGCTCAGCAGCTTCGTGGTCGCCTGCATGGGTGGGAACTTGAAAGCGATCGCCCAGCGCGGCTCCCGGCCAACGGCGCCGAGCTCGCCCTGCAGCTCGAGGTCGTCAGTCTTCACCACGACCCCGTCGATGTCGTACGGCAGGGTCTCGCGCTTCTTCTCCCAGGCGGCGCACGCGGCCAGAACGTCGTCGATCGTCTCGGCGCGGCCGTTGTGCGGGTTCGTCTTGAAGCCCCACGCGCGGAAGCACTCCAGCATCTGCCACTGGGTGGTCGGCCGCCAGCCCTCTGACTCCCCCAGCGCGTAGATGAAGACGTCGAGAGGGCGACGGGCTGTGATGCGCGAGTCCAGCTGGCGCACCGAGCCGGCGGCGCAGTTGCGCGGGTTGGCGAACAGCGTCTGTCCGGCGGCCGCGCGCTCGTCGTTGATCTTCTCGAACGCTTTGCGCGACAGGTACACTTCGCCGCGCACCTCGAGCACGCTTGGCGGGTGGTCATGCAGCGCCAGCGGCACGGCTCGGACCGTACGCAGGTTCGGGGTGATGTCCTCGCCGCGGGAGCCGTCGCCGCGCGTCGCGCCCACGGTGAAGCGGCCGTTCTCGTACCGCAGCGTGATGGCCAGCCCGTCGATCTTCGGCTCGATGGTGAAGCCGCGGATCTCGCCGCCGGCCAGGCGACTGATCCGCTCGTGCCAGGCGCGCAGAGCCTCTGGCGTGAAGGCGTTGGCCAGGCTCAACATGGCCACGCGATGCTCGACCACGGCAAACTGCTCAGACGGCCCGGCTCCGACGCGCTGGGTCGGCGAGTCGGGCGAGAGCAGCTCTGGGTGGTCCGCCTCGATGGTCCGGAGCTCGTTCATGAGCCGGTCGTACTCGCCGTCCGCGATGTCCGGGTCGTCGAGCACGTGGTACCGGTAGTTGTGATAATTCAGCTGGCGCCGCAGCTCCTCCGCGCGCGCCTGGAGGTCATGGACATCGTGCCTGCCGCTGGTCATACGATCCAGTTTCTCGTGCCTCTCGCGCCCGACAGTGTGGCACATCACCTCGGCCGAGACGCCGCGTACGGCCGGCGTTTCCGTTGCCCCGGAATGTGGTCGTGACCGAGCCTGCCGTGCGCGCCGAAGAACAGGGCGGGTCGAGCCTGGCCGCCCTGCGCCAGCGGATGGATGCTCTGGACGACCAGATCGCGCGCCTCCTCCAGGAGCGGGCGGAGGTGTCGCTGGCGGTCGGCCGGGCGAAACACGCCGGTGTCGCGACGCCGATCTACGTGCCGTACCGGGAAGCAGAGGTGCTGTCCCACGTGCGGTCCGTCCCGGGGCCATTGACGGGGCAGGCGCTGGCCAGCATCTACCGGGAGGTGCTGTCAACCTCCCGTGCGCTTCAGCGCCCGCTGCGCGTGGCCCACCTCGGTCCGGCGGCCACCTTTGGCCACCAGGCGGCGCGACAGTGCTTCGGCGCCGCGGCCGAGTTCGAGCCTTGCCAGAGCCACGCCCAGGTGTTCGACGTGGTCGAGCGTGGCGCCGCCGACTACGGTGTGGTGGCCTTCGAGAACTCGACCGAGGGGCCAGTGAGCGAGGTGCTCGACCGCCTGGTCGACTCGCCGCTCAAGGTGTGCGCCGAAGTGAACGTGTCGGTGTCGCTCACCCTCCTGTCCCGCGCCACGCGGCTGCCGGACGTACGGCGTGTGCTGTCGCACCCCCAGGCGGCGGCCCAGTCGCGGGGCTGGCTCGCGGGCCACCTCCCGCACGCTTCGGTGGAGGCAGCCGCCAGCAATGGGCGCGCCGCCGAGATGGCGGCGCAGGACGAGACGGCGACCGTCGCGGCCATCGGGCCGCGCCTGGGCGCCGAGGTGTACGGCCTGAACGTGCTCGCCGAGGACATCCAGGATCTCGCCGGCAACGTCACCCGCTTCCTGGTGCTGGCGGCGGCGCCGAGCGAGCGGTCCACCGGTCGAGACAAGACAGCGCTGGTGTTCAGCATCCGCGACCGCGTCGGAGCTCTGCGTGACCTCACCGACGCGTTCGCCTCGCACGGGGTCAACCTGTCGAACATCCAGTCGCGTCCGTCGAAGCGGCGCGCCTGGGACTACGTGTTCTTCCTCGAGCTGGACGGCCACGTCGCCGAGGAGCGGGTGCGGCGAGCCGTGCGCATGGCCGAGGAGCACACAGTGTTTCTGAAGGTCCTGGGCTCGTGGCCCGCGCCGGCAGGGACAGCCCTGCCGCGCGCGTCCGACCGGGCGGCGGAGCGTCTGTAAGATGTGGTCCATGGCTGGGAGCGCCCGGAAGCGAGCCGTTCCGCCCAGCGAGGCGCAGATCGCCGCCATCTGGCAGCGGATGGGTGCCGGCGACCTCCCCCTGACGGACTCGGCCGGCCGCGTCTTTCGCGTGGTCTTTCCGGGCCGGCGCTGGGGCGGCCCGGGGCCGGACTTCAAGGGAGCCGTGCTGGCCCTCGACAATGGCACGCTGGTGCGCGGCGACGTCGAGGTGCATCGCCACGCCAGCGGCTGGTCCCACCACGGGCACGGCACCGACCCGGCGTACGAGGGTGTCGTGCTCCACGTCGTCCAGGTGCCGGATGGAGCCGCGGTCGACCGGCAGGGTCGAACCATCCCAACCATTGCCCTCGCGGGCCACGAGCACGCTCAGACGGAAGGGAGCCAGCCGTCCCCGTGCGAGCCCGTCCCGGAGGCCGTCCTGCGCGCAGTGGAGGCGGCCGGACGGGAGCGGTTTCGGCGCAAGGCGCAGCGGTTCGGGCGCGAGCTCGAGGGCGCGTCCGCGGACGACGTCCTGTGGCGCGGCATCGCCCGGGCCCTGGGCTACAGCCGCAACGCCGCGCCCTTTGCCCGACTGGCGCAGGCCGTCCCCTGGGAGCGCGCCGCCGAGGTCGTCCAGCAGGGGGGCACGGTCAGACTGGCGGCGCTGCTCCTGGGCACCGCCGGGCTGCTGGACGCGGCGACGCTTGCCGAGGCGCACGCCTGGAGGCAGCTCGAGTGGCACGGAACGGCGCGCCAGCAGCTCGTCCCTGGGGATTGGCAGCTGGCGACGGTTCGTATGGCCAACCACCCGGCGGCACGGATGCGCGGGCTGGTCGAGCTTGCGGCCCGCTGGCTGGCGGACGACCCGCACGAGCATCCCGCGCACCGTGTTCTGGCGCACGTGCGGACGGCGGCGTCCGAGCGCCGACCGCGCCTGTGGCCGCTCGTCGTGGCGGCGCCGTGGGTTGGTCGCGGTCGAGCGCAGGTCATCGTGATCAATGTGCTCTTGCCGTTTGCCGCCGCTGCTGGTGTGGCCGAAGCGGAAGGGCTGTTCCAGCGCTTGCCCGGCGAGCCGACGAATCGCGTTGTCAGGTACATGGCCGAACAGCTGAGCCTGCCGCGGCGATCCTTCAGCCGGGCGTGCCAGCAGCAGGGCCTGGTGCAGCTGTTCGGCTCGGCCTGCGCGGCGCGCTGCTGCGAGGAGTGCCCGGCGCGGGCCGGCCAGGGGCTATTTTAACTTCAAGTCTGACACCTGCTGACCGCGCGCCGGCAGCTCGCGATTTACATATTTACATAAAGTGGACCCGTTCGCCCTGGTCGGTCGGCGTGAGGCTGCCGCCACAGCGGCCGCACACGACGCGCCCCCCAGTGACCTTGGCGCTGCCGCCCTGGCGCGGGCGCAGCAGCGACCCGCCCTCCAGCGTCGCCACCCATTCTCCGCACAACAGGCACGACAACTCGACCCACTTGACCCGTCGCACACGGGTCCCTTTGTCGCTCAGCTTGGTCGACACGGTGTCGCAACGTACCGCCTCAGTTTCAGCGCGACCGTCGGGCATCCTCAGCACTCTCCACCGGACATCGGGCACCGGTACACCATCTTGCTGGGCGCCGCGCACGCGCTCCACGCCAGAACGAGCGTCAGCGGCCACCGCTTACCCATGCTACCAACGAGCCGGGTCATCCCATGCGGCATTTCGGCGCCGGGTGTTCGTCTTAACGATTGACGCTTAACGAATAACGAATAACGAATCGACGCCCAAGCCTTAACCCTCGGCGGCTTGACGCGGCGCCCGCGGCCAGCCTGGAATATGGAGCGCTGCCGTGGTGTTTGCTAGATGGTCGACATACGATGATTCGGTGCGTCCCAGAGCCGCTCGGCGCGGATCGCGGTGCCCGACCCACATGAACCGAGAAAGGATCGGCACAAAGTTTATGACAGCCCTCGCAGAAAGCCCCAAGCCCACTCTAGAAAAGACTTTCGTCGCCGATGTCAAGTGCTACATGTGCGGGACCATCTCCGGGCGTGTCGAGAGCGATCAGCAGCCAATGGGACGCACCGTGACGTTCCGCAAGGGTGGCGACACCCCAGACGTCGGCACCGTTGTCGACTGGCGGACGCTGCGCTGCGCGCGCTGCGCAGGCCCGATCTATCTCGACGATGCCGCGGTCGTGACGCGCCGGATCGAGCACTACAACTGGATGGCCGAGCGGCCGCGCCGGGGTCGGCCACCGAAGCGGCTGGTGGAGGAGCGGCGCCGCGAGCGCGAGCTGCTCGAGTCCCAGGCGGCCTGACGCCGTCGGCCGCCCCGCCGCGCCACCGGCGCCGCGAGCATCCCGCACAGGATCACTAGCGCCGCGGCGCTAGTGATCAGCCCCACCTTGACGCTCTCCGGGTCGAACGCGAACCGGACGACGTGCTCGCCGGCGGGGATCTGGACCACCCGAAACAGGAGGTCCCCGCGCCGAACGGGTGTCTCGACGCCGTCGACCCAGGCGCGCCAGCCTGGGTAGAACGTGTCGCTGACGACCAGGAAGCCGTCGGTTGGACTGGCGACGCGGACGGACTGGTCGTTCGCCGCGGAGCGCTCGATCACCGCGGGCAGCGGGCCCGTGGCCAGCGGCGGGCCCGCCTGGCTCTGGCCCTGGACAATGCCAGGCGGGGCGTCACCGGCGCCGGGCGCCAGGATGACCTCGGCAGCGGGGTCGAACGGTTCGCGGGTCATCGCCGCCTCCGCTGCGCCGAGTGACGTGACGACCCGGGCCCGCGGCACCACGAACGCCCGCGGGAACGCCGCCGTATTCTCGAACACGGCGACCCGGCTGTCGGCGTAGATGGGTCGGTACTTGTCCTGGTGCCGTCCGAGCAGCTGCTGGCGCGTGCCGTCGACGCTTTCCACGGCAGCACCGAACACCAGCAGCTCGCCATGTGGCCGGGTCGCGCGGATCGTCATCGAATCCACCGGCACCGCTGAATCGAGCGCGACGTGCGTATAGGACAACACGCGCCGGGTGCTGCCAGACTCCAGCGCCACGCCCGCGACCTCCACGCGGTGGTGCTGCACCCGCTTTCCGAGCGCCGGGTCGTCGGAGGCCCACTCCATGGAGTCGCGTCCAGCACGCAGCGGGTACGTGGCCACGACGGCGCCGTCGACCCCGCGCAGCTCGACCTCGCCGACAGTGGCGTCTTGCGGCACGTCGAGGGCGTCCACGAGGGCGGTCACCAGCCCAACGCCGCGCGGGGTTGTCGGCTCCAGTCGGAAGGTGGCCGATCCCAGGGCGCTGCCCGCCACGCCGTGGAGGATCATCTGCTGCGGCAGGAAGTTGACTCCCTGATAAGTCGCCAGCTGCCCATAGTGGGCAGGGTCGAGCACGTACCGGACGTTCCACAGGTCCAGCAAAGCGTCGTCCACCTGGCGCACGCGCCGCAGCAGGGCGTCGTGCCACAGCGGCTGGAGCGAGCTGTAGCCGGCCACGTCTTCGAGCCCCAGGGTGACGAGCCGATTGGGCGCGACCTGGTCGATGACGGGGGACGCGAGCACCCTGAACGCGTCATCGGCCGAGCCGCTGACGTGGTGGACGGCAGTGGCGGCGGGGTCGGCGCGGGACAGCTCGCCCAAGCTCGCCCGGGGATGGATGCTCCAGCTGAACAGCAGCAGGTCGACTGTCGAGCCGGCGACCAGCAGCCCTGGCCAGCCGGCCCAGCCGCGGACGGCCGGCCAGGGCCAGGCGTGCCACACGAGCAGCGCCACCGCCACGCCGGCCAGCCCCACCAGCGCCCCGGTGGCGCGGGTATTGGTCAGGAGGTCGGTGGCGTCGAGCAGTCCGGCGTACACGTCGCTCGCGGTCAGTGGATAGCCGTCGTGAGGCAGGCCGAGGTACCAGCGGTCGATCAGCACGCGCGCCCCCAGAGGGTGATCCAGGAGGTCGCGGTGGGCCCAGAGGGAAACGACCGCCAGGACCGGAGGCAGCGCCGCCACCCCCGCCAGCAGAATCCGGAAGCGATGAGCGGCGGCCCGCGGTACGCCGTCCTGGGCGGCCGCCCGCAGCCAGGTCAGGCCGTACGCTGACAGCATAGCGGCGGCCAGCACGACGGCCAGACTGAAGCGGCCTGGCGCGCGCAGCCCGGCCATGCCAGGCATCAGCCAGAGGAGATAGTGGAGGTTGACAGGGCTGTACTGGCCCAGCGCGAGGACCAGGCCGATAGCCCCCATGATGGCCCAGAGCGCCACGTCGCGGCGACGGACGCAGACGAGAGCCACCAGCGCCAGGACGAGCGGGGCGAGGCCAACGTACAGGTACGACTCCCAGTGGGTCCACAACCCCCATGGCTCGTTCGTCGGCGTGCGAAAGGCGAACGGGACGACAAGCTGGACCAGCGAGTAGGGCGTCAGCGAGTAGGCGGCGGACTGTGCGTACGGGATCCCGCTGCCCCGCGGCGAGAAGCGCGCCAGCTCGGCAAGAGGCAGCAGCTGGACTGCTGACAGAGCCATCCCAAGAGCCGCCGCGGCCGAGAAGACGGCGGCGACGCTGGTGAGCCGGGTCCGCCAGCCGCGCTCAGCGCCGATGGGGCCCGCCCACAGGCGGAGGGCGCCGTACAGCGCCAGCACCAGCAGGTCCATCACCAGCAGCTGCGTGTGCAGGCTCAGGCCCGCCATGCCGACCGCCAACGCGGCGGCCGCCGTCCAGGCGGTACGGGCGGGGCGCTTCGCGCGCAGGCCGCGTTCGGCACATGCCAGGATGAGCGGCAGCCAGGCTGCCGAGCGCACGATGTTCTCGTGGTGGATCTGCGCCTGGAGGAAGCTGCCCAGAGCGAACACGACGCCGGCGAGCGTCGCGGCCGCGTACGGCAGGCGCCAGGCCCGTGCCAGCAGGAACGTCCCCAGCGCCGCGATCGCCAGGTGCAAGAGGCGCAGCAGCACGAGGGCGCGTTCGGCGGGCAGCAGGAGCAGGGCGAGGAGGGCGGGCGGGTACCCTAGGCCGATCTCGCCGTCGGCGAAGAGCGGGTAGCCCCCGAAGACGCTCGGCACCCACAGCGGCAGCTCGCCCTGGTGGAGCCGCTGGCCGGCCAAGGTCATCAGCGGCAGGTAGAACGCCGTCGTGTCGCGCTCGAACGCGATGGTGTCCCCCAGGAGGCCGTCGGCCAGGGACAGGGAGACGGCCAGCAGGAGCGCCGCGACCGAGAGCGCGGCGGCTCCCCGACTGCCAGGGGACGGGGCAGCACCGCGCTCTGGCACGTCGTCTTCGGGCGCGCTGGGATGCTCGCCAGCATGCGCGTCGAGCGCTGCGTGCACTGTCAGGTCCGTCGTCTCTCTTTCTGAGGCTCTTCGTGCGAGACCAGAGCGGCTACTGGGGCGACATTCTACGGTGCCTCCGGCGGCGGCCCCGGCCCCGCCCCGCGTGCGCGCCGCGCCGGCGGCTCGGTAGCCTTCTGAACTATGGCTGATGACGCGGTCGCGCCGGGAGCGGCGACACCCATCGAGATCGAGCTCGACCGGCCGGGGCGCCGCCTGCGCTTCGTCTGGGCCGACGGCACCCGCAGCGACTACGACTGGGAGTATCTTCGGTGGCAGTGCCCGTGCGCATTCTGCTCGGGCGAGGGGGGTCGCGAGGGTGCCCTGGCGAGCAGAACCGAACTCGCGCCGGCCGAGACCGAGATGGCCGACGTGAACCTCGTGGGCCGCTACGCGGTACAGCCCACCTGGGGAGATGGCCACGACACCGGCATCTACACCTTCCGGAAGCTGCGCGCCCTGGCCGACACTCCCCCGCCGTGATCTTCTTCTATGAGATCCTGTTCGTGCTGGTGGCGCTGGTCGCCGTGTTCGTCGGCGAGCAGTGGAGTCGCACAGTGGCGCTCCTCTTTCTGCTGCTGTGGCTCGGTCTGGTGGCCGTGGGCTACGCCAGCTTCAATGCGCGCCTCGCGGCGGGTGGCGGTGTCCCTGAAGCCGACCTGCAGTGGTACCGCGACGCCCGCGATGGCCTGCGGCACCTGCGCCTGCTGTTCGGCCTGGCCGTGGCGGCGGCGGCGGTCTGGCGGCTCGTGGCGGGGTAACCGTCTCGGCCCAGAGGGTGTCTGGTAGATTCCTGTCAATGCCAGAGGTGCCGTCTCCCCCGAAGCCGACCCGACGCAAACGGGCAGCCACGCGACGTCCGTACCCCGTGCTGACGTTGAGGGAGACGATCATCTTTCCGTACACCACCTTCCCGCTGGCCGTTGGCCGCGAGTCGTCGTTGCGGGCGGTCGAGGAGGCCACCCGCAGCGGGCGGCAGCTGGCCCTTCTGGCGCAGCGGCAGCAGGATCTCGAAAACCCTGGCCCTGACGATCTGTACCGCACGGGCACGTTGGCCCGGATCCGCCACGTTATGCGCGCTCCGGACGGCAGCCAGCAGGTCTGGGTGCAGGGGTTGGAGCGGATAGTCGTCGAGGAGTTCCTCGAGGCCGAGCCGTACCTGACGGCCCGCGTCCAGCCGCGGCCCGAGAGCGAAGAAGCAACGGCCGAGGTGGACGCGCTGGCGCGCAGCGCCCTCGACCTGTTTCAGCGCCTCGTCGCGGTGTCGCCCTTCCTGCCCGACGAGCTGGTCAACCGTGCGATGAACCAGGACAGCGCCTGGGGACTGATGTACCTTATCGCCTCGAGCCTGCGCCTCAACGTCCAGGAGCGGGTCGAGCTGCTGGAGATGGATGGCCTGCGCGCCAAGATGGAGCGGGTGCTGGCCATGCTCGAGCGCGAGATCGAGCTGCTCGAGCTTGGCCAGAAGCTGCGCGGCCAGATCCAGGAGCGGGTCGAGAAGGGCCAGCGGGAGTTCTTCCTGCGCGAGCAGCTGCGCGCCATACAGAAGGAGCTCGGCGAGGATGACCCGCAGCAGGCCGAGCTGCGCGAGATCCGCGACAAGGTCGCCGCCGCGCCGTTGACCGAGGAGGCGCGCAAGGAGGCCGATCGCGAGCTGAGTCGGCTCGAGCGGCTGCCGCCGGCATCACCGGAGCACTCGGTGATCCGCACCTACCTGGACTGGCTGACCTCCATGCCCTGGGGCAAGCTCGCCAGCGAGCCGATCGACGTGGGCCACGCCCGCGCGGTGCTCGACGAGGACCACTACGGGCTGGACAAGGTGAAGCGGCGCATCCTGGAGTACCTGGCCGTCAAGAAGCTGCGCCGGGACCGCGGGGTGGCGGACGGCTCGCGGGAGCCGATCCTGTGCCTGGTGGGGCCGCCGGGGGTGGGCAAGACGAGCCTGGGCCACTCGATCGCCAGGGCGACCGGCCGCAAGTTCGCCCGGATGTCGCTCGGCGGGGTGCGCGACGAGGCCGAGATCCGCGGGCACCGCCGCACCTACGTCGGGGCTCTCCCGGGCCGGGTGGCGCAGGCGCTGCGGCGGGCCGACTCGATGGACCCGGTGTTCATGCTGGACGAGATCGACAAGGTGGGTGCCGACTGGCGCGGCGATCCCTCCTCGGCCCTGCTCGAAGTGCTGGACCCGGAACAGAACAGCGACTTCCGCGACCACTACCTGGACGTGCCGGTGGACCTGTCGCAGGTGATGTTCATCACCACCGGCAACACGATGGAGACCATCCAGCCCGCGCTGCGCGACCGGATGGAGATCGTCGAGATCCCTGGCTATACCGAGGAGGAGAAGGTGAACATCGCCAGGCGCTTTCTCGTGCCGAAGCAGCTGACGGCGCACGGGCTGGTGCCGGACGAGGTCGACGTCGCCGACGCGGCGCTCCGGGCGATCATCCACGACCACACCCGCGAAGCCGGCGTGCGCAACCTGGAGCGCGAGATCGCCGCCGTCGTGCGCAAGGCGGCGCGCGAGATCGCTGAGGACGGCCAGACGCGCGTCGCGGTCACCCCTGAGCTGGTCTGCGCGTACCTCGGACGGCCGAAGTTCTACGCCGAGGTTGCCGAGCGGATCGACCGTCCTGGCGTCGCCACCGGCCTGGTGGTGACGGCGGCCGGCGGCGACATCGTGTTCGTCGAGGCGAGCGTCGTCCCCGGCAAGAAGGAGGTGCGCATCACGGGCCAGCTGGGCGAGGTGATGCGCGAGTCGGTCGAGGCGGCCCTCAGCCACATCCGGTCGCGCGCCGCGAGCCTGGGCGTGCCGGCGGAGTTCTTCGAGTCCCACGACGTCCACGTCCACGTTCCCGGCGGGGCGGTGCCGAAAGATGGGCCGAGCGCCGGGATCACGATCGCCGTCGCGCTCGGGTCGGCCCTCTCCGGCCGCGTCGTCCGCGACGATCTGGCCATGACCGGCGAGATCACGCTCCGGGGCAAGGTGTTGCCGGTTGGCGGCGTCAAGGAGAAGGCGCTCGGCGCGCACCGGGCTGGCATCCGCACCGTCATCGTGCCGCGGCGCAATGAGGGCGACCTGGACGAGCTGCCGCCGGACCTGCGCCAGGAGATGACCTTCCTTGCGGTGGACAACGTGGATCAGGTGCTCGATATCGCGTTGCTCGGGCCCCGACGCGAGTAGCGCGGCCCGGTGGTGAGCGGCACATCCGCTGAGGAGGCGGCGCTCCGCGCCGTCGACGGTCTGGCCGACGAGCTGGTCCACTTCACGCGGGCGCTGGTCCGCATCGGGACTGTCAACCCACCAGGCGCGCGCTACGCGGAGTGCGCGGACGTCATCGCCCGCCAGCTCGACGGCTTCGGCTACGCGGTGGAGCTGCTGCCCGCCGACGGGCTGCCAGAGCACACCGCGCGCTACCCGCGTCTCAACGTCGTGGGTCGACGGCCCTTCTCCTCGGAGGGCAAGACGCTCCACTTCAATGGCCACTACGACGTCGTGCCGGCGGGCTCGGGCTGGACCGTCGACCCCTTCGCGGCCGAGCTCCGTGGCGGGCGCGTGTACGGCCGCGGCACAAGCGACCAGAAAGCCGGCATCGCGGCGTCCATCTACGCGGTCGAGGCGCTGCGCCGCGCCGGCATTGCGCTTGACGGGGCTGTCGAGCAGAGCGCCACCCCTGACGAGGAGAGCGGCGGGTTCGCCGGCGTCGCCTGGTTGTGCGACCGGGGACGCATCGCGCGCGAGCGGCAGGACTACGTGGTCATCACCGAGCCTCTCGATCCTGACCGCGTCTGCATCGGCCACCGCGGCGTGTACTGGTTCGAGGTGACAACGCTCGGCCAGGCGGGGCACGGCAGCATGCCAGGCCTGGCGGTGAACGCGGCGGACCTGATGGTGCGCTTCATGCACGCCGTCGAGACGCGGCTCCGACCCGAGCTGGCCCGCCGACTGACGAGTGTCCCAGTTGAGCCGGCCGGGGCACGCCGGCCGACGATCACTGTCAACGCGCTGCACGCTGGCCAGGAGCTTGGCGGCTGGCAGACGCCGTGCGTCCCTGATCGCTGCACGGCGGTTTTCGATCGCCGCTTCCTGCATGAAGAGGCGTTCGACGACGTCCGCGCCGAGGTTGCCAACCTGCTGCGGGCGCTGGCGGCGGAGGACCCGGGCTTTCGCTACCAGCTGCGCGACGTCATGCGCGTGGACCCGCTGCTGGGCTCCCAGGACGGGGTTCTGGCCCGGGCGGCCGCCGGCGCGGTGCACTCGGTGCTCGGCGTGGCGGCGCTGTTCATCGTGAGCCCGGGCACCTACGACCAGAAGCACGTGGTGCGGCGCGCCGGGATCCACGAGTGCATCGCCTACGGGCCGGGACGCCTGCCGCTGGCCCACCAGGCCGACGAGTACATCGACGTGGCCGACCTGGTGGCGGCGACGAAGGTCATGGCGATCCTGGCGATGCGGCTGCTCAACGGCCGGCTTCCGAGTGAACGGGCGACGCCCTGGTACACTTAACCGCCGCTTCCTAAGCGCGTAGCGCGCACAAAAGGTAAGAGTCTAAGCAGGTGGAGCTCAGATGACGAGAAGCAAGCAAGACTTAAGCCTTAGGACCACCTGCTTAGGCGGCCCCAGTGACCACCTCAGCAGCTAAGCCCCACGTGCCCCCTGTCGTGGGTGATCCACCGCCGGCCCGCAGCCCCCAGGCGCTCTTCGACGACGTGTCCCGGTACTTGCCGGCACCGGATGTCGAGTCGATCAAACGCGCTTTCAGCTTCGCCGCCGAGGCGCACACGGGGCAGAAGCGCGAGTCTGGCGAGCCGTACATCAACCACCCGCTGGCCGTCGCCGAGACGACCGCCAGCCTGCGGCTGGACACCGCCACCATCGTCGCCGCGCTGTGCCACGACGTCTCCGAGGACTGCGGGGTGCCCATGGCGGACCTCGAGTCCCGCTTCGGGCGGGAGGCCGCTCGCCTCGTCGACGGCGTCACCAAGCTGGACAAGATGCAGTGGCGGCACCTCGAGGGCCCGGAGGCGGAGGGCAAGCGCCGCTTCGACGGCCAGGAGCTATGGGCCGAGAACATGCGCAAGATGCTCCTGGCCATGGCCGAGGACATCCGCGTCGTGCTGATCAAGCTGGCCGACCGCCTGCACAACATGAAGACGCTCCAGTACCGGCCGCCGCACAAGCGACGCCGTGTCGCCCAGGAGACCCTCGAGATCTACGCCCCGCTGGCGAACCGCCTGGGCATCTGGGAGCTGAAGTGGCAGCTCGAGGACCTCTCGTTTCGGCACCTGGAGCCGGAGAAGTACCACGAGATAGCCGACAAGCTCGCCAGCCGGCGGGTGGCGCGCGAGACGTACATCCGGCGCGCCATCGAGCTGCTGCGGACAGAGTTCGCCCAGCACGGCATCGTGGCCGAGCTGTTCGGGCGGCCCAAGCACATCTACAGCATCTACCGCAAGATGCTGCGCCGCGGCGTGGACGTCGACCAGATCTACGACCAGCTGGCGGTGCGCGTGCTGGTCAAGGAGGTCGCCGACTGCTACAGCGCGCTCGGCGTGGTGCACTCCATCTGGCGGCCGCTGCCGGGCCAGTTCGACGACTACATCGCCACGCCCAAAGAGAGCATGTACCAGTCGCTCCACACCACTGTGCTGGCGCTCGACGGGAAGCCGCTGGAGATCCAGATCCGCACCAGCGAGATGCACCAGGTGGCCGAGTACGGGGTCGCCGCCCACTGGCGGTACAAGGAAGGCTTGCGCCAGGACCACAAGTTCGACGCCAAGGTCGCCTGGCTGCGCCAGCTCATGGACTGGCAGAAGGACGTCGTGGGCGGGGCGCAGGAGTTCGTCGACTCGCTCAAGACTGACATGTTCCAGGACCAGGTGTACGTGTTCACCCCGAAGGGCGAGATCAAGGAGCTGCCGACCGGGGCGACCGCCCTGGACTTCGCCTACCGCATCCACACCGACGTGGGCCACCGGTGCGTGGGCTCCAAGGTCAATGGCCGGCTGGTGTCGCTGGACTCCCGCCTCGGCAACGGGGACATCGTCGAGATCATCACTGCCAAGGGGTCGCGCGGCCCGAGCCGCGATTGGCTCAACCCGAACCTGGGCTACGTGCGCACGGCCCACGCGCGCGAAAAAATCCGCCAGTGGTTCCGCAAGCAGCAGCGCGAGGAGAACATCGGGCGGGGTCGCGAGCTCGTCGACAAGGCGCTCAAGCGGCTGAACGTCGACGGCGTGAAGCTTGACGACCTGGCCACCGAGTTCAAGTTCGACAAGCTGGACGACTTCCTGGCCGCGGTGGGCTACGGCGACATCAACCCTGACGAGATTGCCCGCCACATCCTCACGGGGGCGGAGGCGGAGCGCAAGGAGGCCATCCCGCAGATCTCCCGGCCGAGCGCGCCGACGGGTGGCCTGCGCGTTCTCGGGGTTGGCGATCTGCTGACCCGGGTCTGTCGCTCGTGCAACCCGGCCCCGGGCGACGACATCATCGGCTACATCACCCGCGGCCGTGGCGTGACCGCCCACCGCTCCGACTGCCCGTCAGTGGTCAACGAGGACGAGAAGGACCGGCTGGTGGCGGTGGACTGGAAAGAGGCGGAGCAGCACGTCTTCCCGGTCACGGTGCGGGTCGAGGCGTGGGACCGCGAGGGGCTGGTCCGTGACGTGTCGGCCATCTTGGCGGACGAGAGGGTGAACATCACGGCTCTCAACGCCGTCGTCTCCCGCGAAGGGACGGCGACTGTGTGGGCGACGGTCGAGGTGCCGCGCCTGGACCGTCTCAGCCGCATCATGAGCCGGCTGGAAGGCATCCGCGACGTCTTCAACGTCGTCCGCGAGGTTGGCTCGCCGCAGGCCCAGGCCGCCCGCGCTTAGCACCTTAGGATCTCAGGATCCTGGGATCACAGCCGCGGATCGACCGGCTCGCTCTCCAGCGCCAGCACACCAAACACGCACTCGTGCACCCGCCGCAACGGCTCCTCGGCCACGAAGCGCTCCAGCGCTTCTACCCCGAGCGCAAACTCGCGGTAGGCCAGCGACCGCTTGGTCGACACGCCGCGGGCGCGCAACCGCTCGAGGTGCTCGGGGACGGTGTACTCGGGCCCGTAGATGATGCGCAGGTACTCCCGCCCGCGGCACTTCACCGCCGGCTGCGCCCACCCCTTGCGGCCACGTGCCAGGAAGTCCAGCGGCTTGACCACCACGCCTTCGCCGCCACGCTCGGTCAGCGCCTGCCACCAGGCCACGCCCTGCTCCTGGCTGTCGGCATCCCCCAGATCGACCACGACGTACGGTGTCGCCCGTAGCAGCCCGGTCGGCGTGTTCGTGTCCGAGTCCGAGTGGCACAGCCGGGCCAGCGTCTCCATGTGCCAGACGTGGTCCTTGTCGGTGTGCACGGCGCCCTCAGTCGCCAGCAGGTGAAACGGGGCCAGCCGCAGGTCGTCAACCGAACGCACCGGCCAGCAGTAGCGCCCGTAGGCTTCGATGTACTGGCCCACCATCACCAGCCGCTCCTGCTGACGGGCCAGGACCGTCCCCGCGTCGACGCCGGCAGCCGCGGCCTCTACCAGGGACGCGACCGCGCGTGGCAGAGCGGCAGTGGCGGCGGCGCCCACGGCCGCGTACTGCTGGCGCACCAGTTCCTGGGCCTTGGCTGACCAGGGCATGAGCTCACAGTCCAGCAGCGCCCACTCCGTCCCGAACGCCTGCCACGAGCCCGTAGCGTCGAACGCGGCCCGCACCTGGTCGAGCACTGCCAGCTCGAGGCAGCGATCGGCGAAGAAGGGCCGCCCCGTCCGCGTGTAGATGATGCCCGCCCTGCCCGATTACGCCAAAGCGGCGTCGGGCCGCATCCTCGTCCCGACACACCACGACCACCGCGCGCGAGCCCATGTGCTTCTCTTCGCACACCACCCGCGCGACACCTTCCGCGCGGTAATACGCGAACGCCTCGGCGGGGTGTTCGAGCAACCCCGGCTGCTGCGTCGTCTCGGTCGGCGCCATGGTGGGCGGCAGGTAGACGAGCCAGCGCGGATCGGCGGCGAAGCGGCTCATCACTTCGAGGGCGGCCGCGGCATTCTCCTCGCGCATGGTGATGGTCCCGGCCAGGCGCGTACTGATGACCCGTTTGCCCAGCACGTCGTCCAGGTCCAGCAGATCGTCGTGCTCCTGCTGCGGCGTGCGCTCGGCGACAGCCGCGGCCACGGGCACCAGCGGCCGCGCCGGCTCGTAGTACACCCGGGCGGCGGGCACCGACACGATCTCTCTCTCCGGGTAGCGCAGCGCGGTCAGCTGGCCGCCGAAGACGCAGCCGGTGTCGACGCACAGCGTGTTGTTGAGCCACTTCGGCTCGGGCACAGGGGTGTGGCCATAGACCACCATGGCCTGGCCGCGGTAATCGGCCGCCCAGTTGTAGCGGACGGGCAGGCCAAACTCGTCGGTCTCACCCGTCGTTTCGCCGTAGAGTGCGAAGTCCCGGACGCGGCCGGAGCCGCGGCCCTGCATCTCCCCCTTCATGCCGGCGTGGGCGACGACCAGCCGTCCATCGTCCAGCACGTAGTGGCTGGTCAGGCTGTCGAGAAATTGTTTCACCTGGTCCACGAACGCCAGTGGCTCACGCTCGAGCTGCTCGAGCGTCTCGGGGAGCCCGTGCGTCCTCTGGACGTTGCGGCCCGTGAGGGCGCGCAGCAGCTTCATCTCGTGGTTGCCGGGGACACAGAGCGCCGCCGCTGTCTCGACCATGCTCATGGCGAGCCGCAGGACCTCGGCCACGTTCGGCCCGCGGTCGACCAGGTCGCCGAGAAACACCACCTTGCGCCCATCCGGCGGGTGAACCCGGAAGCCATAGGGTGCCGTCGTGTCCCGCTCGATCCGGTAGTCGAGACGATCGAGCAGGCTGACGAGCTCGTCGAAGCAGCCATGCACGTCGCCGATGAGGTCGAAGGGGCCGTGCTCCTGGTAGCGGTGGCTATAGAGCGGCTGTCTCTCGATGGTCGCCGCTTCGACATCCTCCGGGGACTTGAGCACGTGGACGTGGCGGAAGCCCTCGCGCTCCAGGCCGCGCAGCGAGCGGCGCAGGTCCTGGAGCTGCCGGCGGACGACGTGCGGCCCGAAGTCGCGGTCGGGGCGCTGTCGATTGCGCTCGAGGCTCAGCTTCTCGGGCATGTCGAACACGATGGCCACGGGGATGCAGTGGTAGCGGCGGGCCAGCTCGACCAGCGGCTTGCGCGCGGACTGCTGAACGTTGGTGGCGTCGACCACCGTGAGGCGGCCGGCGGCGAGGCGCTTGGCAGCTATGAAGTGCAGGACCTCGAAGGCGTCCTGCGTTGCCGCCTGGTCGTTCTCGTTGTCGGAGACCAGGCCGCGGCAGGCGTCTGACGACAGCACTTCGGTCGGCAGGAAGTGTCTGCGGGCAAAGGTCGATTTGCCAGAGCCCGAGGCGCCGACGAGCACAACCAGGGACAGTGCGGGGATCGTGAGCGTCACGCCGGTACCAGGCTAAACACGCGTGAAGACACCCATCTGGGTCGGTGCCCCCAGCGCGTCGTCCTCCGGCCCCACTGGATGGAAGGTGGCGACGTAGCCGTAGCGCTCGGCGACCCCGGTCGCCCAGGAGCGGAACGCGTCTCGCGTCCACTCGAAGCGGTGGTCCCGATGGCGGAAGGCGCCGGCCGGCAGTGACGTCCAGTGGACGTTGTAGTCGGCGTTGGGCGTCGTCAGGACGACAGTCTTCGGGCGGGCGCCTTCGAAAAGCACACGCTCGAAGACGGCCAGGCGGGATGGCTCGAGGTGCTCGACTACCTCGACCACGGCAGCGGCGTCGTAGTCGGCCAGGCGACGATCGGGGTAGGTCAGCGAGCCCTGGCGGAGCGTTATCCGGGCACGCTGCCGGTCGGGGAGCCGCTCCAGCTTGAGCTGGTCGCGGGCGACGTCGAGCGCCCGTGGGGAGACGTCTATGCCCACGATCTCCTCGAACTGCTGATCGTGCAGCAGCTCCCGCAGGAGGTTTCCTTCGCCGCAGCCGAGGTCGAGAACCCGCCGGGCGCCATGCTCCTTGAGTGCAGCGATGACTGACGCCAGCCGCTGCCCGTTCAGGCTCAGCGGCTCCTCGACAGCGGCCTCCTCCGCGTCGCTGGCCACGTCGACGGCTTCGGGGTCGGGCCGCTCGTCGACCGTCAGGCGTGTCAGAGCGTCCTGTGTCAGGCTGCGGCGATGCTTGAGGTAGCGTCGAGCAATCTGCTCCCGCTCCGGGTGAGCTGCCAGCCAGCCCGCGCCATGGCGCACCAGTTTGTCGACTTCGTCGTCGCCGACCCAGTAATGCTTCTGATCGTCGAGCACGGGGACCAACACGTACAGATGCCCGAGCAGATCCTGCAGCCGCACGTGGCTGTTTAGCGCGACGGTGAAGTAAGGGCTATCCCCCCAGTCGGGAAAGCGCGGGTCCAGCGGGTGCCGCTCGGCCCCGACGGTGTAGCCGAGTGGTTCGAAGAGGCGGTGCAAGAAAGCTTCACCGCCCCGGCACGGCAACACGGCCAGTCGCGCCTCCAACGGTAGGCGCGCCTCGGCCAGCTCGGGACGGTCCTGGCAGCGGCCCGCCAGAGTGGAGCCGAATACCTGGGCGATAGCCACGCTCAGGAACGACGACGCGACGTACGGGCGGTCGTTGACGTACGGTTCGAGCGGCTGACCCGACGCCTGTGCGCCCTTGCGCGTACGGCTGAGGCCGATCGGATCGACGTCCAGGAGCAGCGCCGCGGTGCAACGGGCCTCTGTCGCCTCCGGGTAGTAGACGTGGGCCCGACCGAACGACAGGGTGAACGACTGGAGCCGTGCCGGATGCTTATGGAGCAGATAGCCGAGCTCGGTGGCCGGCCGGTGGGTGGTGGTAAGCGTCAGCAGCATGGGCAGTCGGGCTCGCTCAAAACGGGCGCATGCATGGTGGCACGCCCGCGTTGACCGGTGCGTCAAATCCGTGGCTAAGTGTTCCAGACGGTCGTGGAACAATAGGGACTCCGTGCCGCAGTTGAACTATGGCTGCCAGGACCACGATGGCCTTGCTCGAGACATTGAAGACGCGCGCCCGCGCGCTGAAGCGGGAGACCTACGTGCTGTACCTGGCAGCGCGTGACCCGCGCACGCCCTGGTACGCCAAAGCGGTCGCCGCCGCGGTCGTGGCCTATGCGTTCAGCCCGTTCGACCTGATCCCCGACTTCATCCCGGTCGTCGGCTACCTGGACGACCTGATCCTGGTGCCGATCGGGATCGCGTTGGCCCTCAAGCTGGTCCCCGCGCCGGTCATCGCCGACTGCCGCGCGCGCGCCCAGGTGGCCGAGGGCCGGCCGGTCAGCCGCGTCGGGGCGGCCTTCATGATCGCCATCTGGCTCATTCTCGCGGCCATAGGGTTTTTAGTCGTGCGGAACCTGCTGGGCGGGTGAGCGGGCGCGCTCGGCACAACCAGGCGGCACGCGTGGCGACACCGTGCGTCTACAGCGGCGTCGCGTCCGTGGTTCGCGCCTCCGAGCGGGCGATCACCTGGTCGGGTCCTGTCTGAACCAGGATTTTGCCAGCCTCGATGCGCAGCGGGAACTGGAACATCGGCCGGGGCGCGGGACCTGCCACGATCTGGCCGTAGCGGTTGTAGGTGGACTGATGGCAGGGGCACTGGAAGCGGCCTTTCATGGCGAAGGCCAGATCACCCCCACCCGGCGGGCCAGCCATCGCCGGGTCATTGTCTTTCCAGGGCACCGTGCACCCGAGATGCGGACACTTCCACCACAGGGCCAGGAACCCCTCGGGCACGCGACTGATGTAGAACTTGCCCTGGCGGATCACCTTGACGTCACCCACCTGGAAGTCCTCGACGGTGCCCGCCGTCACCGTCCCACCGAAGTCGCCGGTCTTCTTGGGCGTGGCGTACCCCAGGAAGCCGAGTCCCCACTGACCGAGCAGCGCGAGGATGGCTCCCCAGCCAAGCCAGCGGAAGGCGCGTCGTCTGCCCAGCCGCCGCACACGCTCGCCTTCGAGTACCTCCTGCGCGTGGAGCTCGGCAGCCCGGGCCTGGGGCATGAACAGGGCTCTATCCCGTGGGCGCGTCATGCTGGTGTACCTCCGCTCAAAGCTCGACCGTTGGACGCCGGGCAGACCGGAATCTTCCCGTTCTCGCCTCGGGGAAGATTCCGCCCGCGCGCCCGTCCAACCAGTGAGCGTGTCGTCCCCTGACTCTGCGTCCCGCCTGATACGTGACGGTCGATGAGGTGGGCACCCCCCTGGCAGCGACAGGCACCGGTCGACGACACGGGGCTGGTTCAGCGCGCTCAGCACGGGGACACCGAGGCGTTCGAGGCGTTGGTACGCGGCCACCAGGACCCCATCTACGGTCTCAGTGTCCGCATGGTCGGCGTTGATGCGGCGCAGGACCTCGCGCAGCAGGCGTTCCTCAAGGCGTGGTTGCGGCTGGACCAGTTCAAGGGCGACGCCGCCTTTGGAACTTGGCTGTACAGGCTAGCCGTGAACTGCTGTCTCGATCATCTGCGGCACGTCAACCGCTTCCAGGAGATCCCGCTCGAGGAGATCGAGCCCACGCTGCCGGAGGTGCAGGACGTCGCCGACCTGGTTCAGCGCCGTCTGGACCAGGATGCGCAACGGGAGGCGCTGGCATGGGCGCTCGAGCACCTTCCGAGTGAGGATCGCTTGCTGCTCGCGCTACGCATCGGCGACGAGCTCGCCTATGACGCCATCGCGGAGATCCTCGGTATCACGGCCACGACGGTGGGCACGCGCCTCTTCCGGGCCCGTGCCCGGCTGCACGCGCTGGTCCGCGAGCGGACGACGGAGGACGCACGTGGAGTGCGCTGAGGCTCGCGGGCTACTGGCCCAGCGCCTGGATGGGCTGCCACCGCCGCGGAAGAGAGCCACGTGCGAGTCTCACCTCCAGACGTGCGCGTCCTGCCGCGACTACCTGCGCGCGCTCGAACGCCAGGACGTCGTGCTACGGGTCCAGTGGCCGCCGATCACCGCGCCCGATGAGTTTGCCCACCGCCTGACTGCGCGCCTGCCACCGCGGGGGGAACGGCAACCGACGAGGCGCACCACGGGTGCGCGATCGCGGTGGCTGGCTGGCGTTGCCGTCCTGGCGATTGTCCTGCTGAGCAGCGCCGTGGCGCAGCCGGCCGCGTGGGCCAACCTGGCGCTGGCGCTCCGGCAGGTCGTGCTGCATGAGACGGTCCCCGCCACGCCGCCAGGCGCCGGGTCCATGAGTCGCCTGTCACTCGAAGAAGCGCAGCGGTTGGTGCCGTGGCGCATTCGGCAACCGAGTCGTCTGCCCGAGGGATACGCCCTGGTGGCAGTGGAAGCCAACACCATCCACACGTTCGCCGCTGGACCGACCATCGTGCTGCACTACCAGAAGGCCGACGGCGCGCATGTGCAGGAGTTGAGTCTCGTCGAACTGGCCGCGACCGACGAAGTGTCAGAGCCCGTCGCACCTGATGCGGCGCGCCAGATACCGGTAGGCGTCGGGGGTGGCGTGGGCCTGTTCATCGACGGCGCGTGGGTAGAACAGCAGGGACGACCTGTGTGGGAGCGCGGCACTCTGGTGCGGCTCATCGTGGAGCAGCAGGATCTCGTGATCCAGCTACAGGCAGACCCGCGCGACGGTTGGGATGCCGACCGACTGGCCCAGGTGGCCGACTCGCTTCAATGAACGTACCGAGCGAGGCAGTATCGTCTCACGGCTCACCAGGCTAACTGCCAGCGTCCGGCCCGCCGTCTGATCCTGCACGGCGCGGCGACCGGGACCGCGTGGCCGCCGAGGCGGCGCTGCCACCGCACGGCTTCCCCGCTCAAGTCGGTCGCGGGAGCGGGCGCATCGACGTCGAGCACGAAGTGGCCGTCGACACACGCCAGCCCACGCTGCCAGACACGATTGAGCCAGTGCACCGGCAGGGACAGCGTGACGAAACCGCCCCTGCTGGTCATGTCCCCCTGAAGGATCCGTTCCTCGCCGGGCGTGTGCTTCCAGCAGCCAACGGTGAGCACCGCCTGGGGACGGAGGTACCCCTGTGCCTGCCGCATAGCCTCCTCGACGGCAGGCACCGCGGCTGCCTGCAGGACCTCTTCGACGACCCGCTTCTCTGGGCGCGCCTGGGCCGGCCGGCCCAGCCGCGCCGCGCGCACCCGTTCGGCGAGGGTGATGATCTCTCTCATCCCTTCCGGAGCACTCTGCCTGGCGACCTGCAGGCGCAGTCTGCCCAGGGTCCTGGTGCGCTGCTCGACAGGCAGTCTGAGGAAGTTCGGGTCGGATTGCAGCTGCTGCAACAGCTGCTGGGCGTCGATCGTCCGTCCGCTAGGCCAGCTGGCAACGCGGATAGATCCCGTCGCGCGGACGTAGCCGGAGACAGCGAGCTGGAGCGACGCGTTCGCCGTCCCCTGGGCTTGCCATCCGCCCGCTACGGCGACGCAACCCGGGCTGCCGCCGAGCCCGCGCAGCGCGTCGCGCAGGAGCAGGCACGGGCAGGGTTCGCCACCCAGGGCCTGGAGCACCGCCTCGGCGGTCACGTCGTGGTCGTGCAGGATGAGCTGGCCCTTCCGCCAGGTGACATGGTGCGCCTCCCCACCGGTCTCCACCGTCGCCGTGATCGCACCCCGCTCGGCGTACCACCGCGGTCGGCTCATGCCGCCTCGATCCGCACCACGCGTGCCCACGAAGGTGGGGCCGCTCCGCCTTCCCGCAGCAGCCCGACCACGACCTTCATGCCGGCCGGCGGCTCCGCCGGCCAGGGCGTGTAGCCGTCCGTGAGAACTACGACCAGGCTCGGCCTGGGCCGCAGGAGGCGCGCCGCCTCGATGCCCTCGCCCATGTTCGTCCCGCCGCCTCCCAGCAGCTCGATCTGCCGAGCGGCGGTCACCCGCTGCACGCGGTGGGCGGCAGCGTCGCACGGGATGACCCGCAGCCGCCGGGCACCCGCGCCCACTGACCGGACCAGGCCCTGGACCTCCCCCAGCGCCTGCCCGAGGAGCGCCTCATCCATGCTCCCCGATGTGTCGATGACGACCGCGACCTCGGGCACCGGGCGGACGAAGCCCGGCAGGATGACGGCTCCGGCGACCGTCGCGCGCCGCGAGGGCTTCCGGTACGAGTAATCGACCATCCCGGCCACCACCGCCAGCCCCCGCCGAATCTCCGCTGCCAGAACTTTCCGCCAGTCCACGCGCGCGCCGAGCACCTCTTCTGCCCAGCGCCGCAAGCCGGCCGGCACCGTCCCGGGCAGCAGGTCGCGACAGCACTTCAGGAAGTCCGAGGCGACCTGGCAGCGGAGGAGCTGGCGCTGCGCTCGCGGAATACCACCTGCCTGGTCCCAAACACGGGGAAGCCCATCGCAGCCACTGCCGCAGTCACGGCGGCGCTCGGCCACCGGCAGCGCCCGAAAGTACTCCTCGGCAAACCGGTGCGGCGCGAAGCCCAACACCTCCGGGGTGATCGGTGGGAGCGGGAACGCGAGATCGCAGCCGGCCAGGTCGTCGTTGATCTCGGCGTCGGCCGCGAGCACCCAGCGGCCGGCTTGCTCGCGTCCCAGAGCGAGCGCGCGGGCGCGGGCGGCGTGATCGCGCAGCAGGTGGCCGACGTGGTGGACCAGGATGCTGCCCAGTTGTGACACGGTCCAGGCCTCAACGAGATCCGGATCAATGTACACCCGCCAGGCTTCGTCGACGGCGATCACGCCTGGCTGCTGGACGGAGAGGATGCGGGTCGCGAACAGCGCCGAGGCCAGATACGGGAACCTGGTCGCACCCCAGAGCCGGGCAGCCGCCAGCTTCCGCTGATCGAGGCTCCTCACAGCAACCCTGCTTCCTTCAGCAGGGGAGCGAAGACCCTGATCTCGGGTGGCGGCGTGGCGCCGGCCGGTCGGCAGCGGGCCAGCACCCGCGCCGCCATCGCCGCCACATCAGCGGCGTCGTCGCCAGCCCTGGCCAGCACCTTCCAGCCGGCCACCCAGCGTTCCGCCGTCGGGTTGGCCGCCACCGCCGCGGCCACCGCCGACAGGGCGGCGTAGGCGCGATCGCCCCGCTCCGGGAGCACGAACGCCGCCGGATCCCGCAGGGCGGCCTCGGGGTCACCCAGATCCATGTCGCTCACCCAGTGCAGGAACTCGATCCCGGCCCCGTCGCCCACGGCGCCGGCCACCAGGATGGCGCGGGTCAGCTCCGAAGCGCCGCTCGCGTCGGCCGCCGCGAGCAGACAGGCCGCCATCTCCCAGGTCCGCGGGCTAGGCCAGGCGCGCCCCGCCGCGGCGGGATCTCGGGGCGGCTCGGACAGCAGGCTGGGCCGGGTCGTCACGAACGCCGCCACCAGACCCCGGGTGATCGACTGCCGCTGCTGCCAACCGCTCTCCAGCCGGGGAACGACCGTCTTCGACCAGCCACCGGTGATGCCCTGCGCGAACCCCGCGGCGTCCGCGTTCCACTCGATGTGGCAGAAGCGGTTGGCCAGCGGAGCCGAGAGGTCCCAGCCGTCCGAAGCCTGCTCGGGTGGGTTGGCGGCGGCGACTACAGCGACCGCGGCCGGCAGCTCCAGGTCGCCGACCACCCGCTCCAGGACCACCCGCAAGAGGGCGGCCTGCACTGCTGGGGGTGCCGTCGAGATCTCGTCGAGAAACAGAAGGCCGTGTCCGGCGGAGGTCAGTCGCTGTGCCCAGCGGGGCGGCGCGAAACGGACGGTGCCGTCCACCACCACCGGCAGACCGGCGAAATCCGACGGCTCGCGGATCGAGGCGATGACGACCTCGCAGGGCCAATCCATGGTGGCCGCGAGATCCCGCACCGCGGAGCTCTTGCCCGTGCCTGGACCGCCCCAGAGCAGAACGGGCACACGGGCGGCGACCGCCACTGCCAGGGCCTCGAGGACCGTGGGCTGATCGGCCTGCATAGCAGGCAGTGTCCCATATCGTGCGAGCCACTCCGCGCAGTCGCTTCGCCCCCGCGGCACCTGTCGATGTCACGTGTCACCAGGGTCGTACGCGCCCACTGGGGCGGACACGGCCGGAGACGGCGGCCATCATCGCAGCACCTGGATCGGGTCGAATGCGCCATCCAGGATCGGCGCCGGGTCCGCGCCCAGGTGATTCTTCAGAATGCCGGCGTACACGCTGCGGAAGTCGCTGGTGAACTTGATGTCGCCCACCGTGTCCAGGTCGGTGAGCGAAGGGTAGGTGCTGTACAGGCCCCCGTGCACGGAATTGCCGATGACGAACATCGGCTCGGCGGTGCCGTGGTCCGTCCCGACCGAGCCGTTCTGCCTGGCGCGGCGGCCGAACTCCGAGAACGTCATGATGACCACGTCGTCCTGCCGCTTCATGGCGGCGAGATCCTGCATGAAGGCGTCCACGGCCTCCGCGAGCCCTGTCAGCAGGCCAGCGTGGTGCTCGTTCTGGTTTGCGTGGGTGTCGAAGCCGCCCATGGAGACCGAGAACAGGCGCGTGCCCAGGTTGCCAGCGATGACCTGCGCCACCATCTTCAGCTGGCTGGCCAGGCCGTTGTTGGCCGGGTAGGTTACCGGGGTGGTGTAGGCGTCGGCGACCTTCTGCAGCGCGTCGGAGCCACTCAAGGCGTTCAGTGTCCCCTGGCGGATGAGCGCCTCGTAGGGCGAGAAGCTACCCGCCTGCGTGTAGATGTTGTGGAGCGCCTGCAGCTGGTAGGTGCGGTCGTTCTTGTACTTGGTGTCGGTGAGGAACGAGTAGGCGCCGATGCTGGCGATGGCCGGGACCAGCGTCGTCTCGGTCCAGAACAGACCGTTCAGCTGGTCGCCCACGCTGATGGCCTGCAAGGGCTTGTCCTGGCCGCACTGGCAGGCGTCGACGTAGCGGCCGAGCCAACCGCTGCGGACGAAGGTGTCCGGCTTGGCGGTGTGCCAGATGTCCATGCTGCGGAAGTGCGAGCGGTTCGGGTTGGGGTAGCCGACGCCCTGCACGACGGCGACCTTGCCTCCGTCGTAGAGCGCCTTGACCCTGGCGAGGCCCGGGTGGAGACCGACGGAGTCGGACAACGGCAGGACGCTCCCGCGGTCGATGCCGAGCGACGGCCTGAGGCTGGCGTAGCCCGGGTCGGCGTACGGGATCACCGTGTTGATGCCGTCGTTGCCGCCGGAGAGCTGGATCACCACCAGGATCTTGTTCGCTTTGCCAGGATCGGCAGGCGTGGCGCTCGGCGCCGTGCCAACGACTGGCAACGAGCCGCCCAGCGCCCGGGCGGTGCGCGTGAGGAACGACGGGGCCAGGAAGCCGGACGCCACGAGCAGGGCGCCGCCGGTCAGGAGTTGACGACGAGCGATGGGCATGGGATGTCCTCAGGCCAGCTGGTAGGTGGGCACGGCCATGGCCAGATGGACAAGGCCGCGCGCTTTGGTGTCGAGGCCGGGGTCGTCGAACGTCATGGGCCCCGACGAATTGACGTAGTCCAGAAGGGACTGGCGCGCCTCGGCCGTCGTGTCGCCGTCCACCAGCAGCTTCAGGTAGTAGTCCACCAGGTCGCTGTCGCTGCGCAGGCCCAGGCGCGTCACCGTGCCGGCGACGTCGGCGAAGTACGGCTTGGCGGCATCCCGACTGCTGGCCAGCTTGTTGGCGAAGTTGTAGCGCTCGAACAGCGTCGTCCCGTTGATCCAGGCGTCGCCGCCGCGCCAGCCGCTGACGTCCGGCGGGTTCAGCAGGTCCTGCCCCATCCGCCGCAGCGTCTGGACCACGTCCGGGCCCACGTTCTGGACCTCGAGCGCCTTGATCGCTCCCGCGACGAAGTCGACGGGCTGTTTGATCAGCCCGTGGAAGGCTGTTGGCGACGAGAACTCGGGGCCCGTGAAGAGGTCGCGCAAGACTGACCGGATGTCGAACGACGTCGAGACAAACGTGGCCGCGAGGCGGTCGATGGTCGCTGGCGCTGGGTCGGTGTCGACGAAGTAGGTGAAGAGCCTAGTGGCGAGGAAGCGGGCGGTCGCGGGGTGGCGCACCAGGATGCCCACGGCGTCGTCCGCGTCGAAGGTGCCGGTCTGGCCGAGGAAGGTCTTCACTCCGTCGTCGTGGACCCTGGCGTTGAAGATCGACTCGTACGACTTGGTCAACGTGTAGCCGGTGAACGCGCGGGCGCCTTCCTTGACGTCCTCCTCGGTGTAGTTGCCGATGCCGAGCGTGAACAGCTCCATGACTTCCCGGGCGTAGTTCTCGTTGGGCGCGTTCTTCCGGTTCTCGCGATTGTCCAGCCAGACCAACATGGCCGGATCGCGGGTCACCCTTTGGAGAAGGGTCTCGAAGCTGCCGAGCCCGTTGTCGCGGAAGAGCCCGACCTGGCCGACCATGAGCAGGGCGTTGCCGACCTTGCTGTTGGCGGTGGCGAAGTGGTTGTGCCAGAAAAGCGCCATCTTCTCCTGGAGCGGCCGCTGCGTGTAGAGCATGCGGTTGAACCACCACACCTTGGCCGCCTCGATGTGCTTCCTGGCGTCGGGGTCGGCCGGGTCGACCGCCAGCGGCGCCACGAGCTGGTCGGTGGCCGAGTCGTCGACCTGCTCGGGGTTCAGCAGGCGATCGAGGGCGCCCTGGAAGCCGAGGGCCGTGTACTGGTCGAGCTCGGCGGCGGTGTAGCCGAAAGCGGCCCGCCGCAGAAGGTGGGCGATCATGGAGCGGTCGTTGTCCAGAGCCATAGGGCGGTGTCCTTAAGTCGTCAGCCGTCAGCCGTAAAGCCTGTAGCGCTCAACCCTCTCGGGGATGCTGATCGAGGGTGGTCGGGGCGTGAGCGAGCCACCTACCCCTTTCACGTGGCCGGTCCTACGCGCGTTACACCACCGGGCAACCCTGCCGACTTTCGCGCGCAGCGGGTACAGTTGCACAGGACACCTCTACCGGACGGAGACGGAGTGCACATGGCCATCCTGGATCGCGTTTCGACCCTGCTTCGGGCGAACATCAACGACCTCATCGACCGCGCCGAAGATCCCGAGAAAGTGATCCGTCAGCTCCTGGTCGACATGAACAACCAGCTGCTGCAGGTCAAGACCCAGGTCGCGGCGTCCATCGCCGACGAGAAGCAGCTTCAGCAGAGGTACGTAGAGAACCAGCAGAAGGCCGACGACTGGCAGCGCAAAGCCGAGCTAGCAGTGGAGAAGGGCCAGGACGACCTCGCCCGTGAGGCGCTGAGTCGCCGCAACGCGTTCCAGGGGACGGCCGACGGCTTCAAGGAGCAGTACGAGCAGCAGTCGGTCCAGGTGGAGTCGCTGAAGCGGGCTCTCCACGAGCTGGAGGCCAAGATCAACGAGGCCGAGGCCAAGAAGGACCTGCTGATCGCGCGGAGCCGGCGGGCCAAGACGGAGACGCAGATCCGGACGACGCTCTCGGGGATGGACACGTCGGGCGCCTTGGCCAGCTTCGACCGCATGGAAGACAAGGTGAAGATGCAGGAGGCGCGCGCGAGCGCGCTCGGCGAACTTGACACCGACACGACAGACCAGCGGTTCGCCATGCTCGAGCACGAGAGCACGATCGACAACCAGCTGGCGGAGCTGAAGGCGAAGAAGGGCCTGGCCGCGCCCGCCGAGGCACCCGCGCTCGGCAGCGGCGAGGAGAGCCACGCGGGCTGACGACTGAGAGCTGACGGCTGACGGCTGACGGCTGACGGCTCGTTTTCGTCAGGCGTCGGGCAGCGTGAAGTAGGTGGGCAGCGGATCGCCCAGCAAGGGCTGGGCGTACGCTTCGAAGGCGGGCGTCATCCCGTTGCCAGCCTGATTGATGAACGCGCTCGGGACCAGGCGCTGCTGGTTGGCCACCGTGAGCAGTGGCGCCTGGCCGGTGACTACGCGGTACTTGGGCCCAGGCATCCGCTCGAGCGTCACCATGACGTCTGACCGGTCCTCCAGCGCGTAACGGACAGCGGCGCGACCCACCAACCCGGCCTCCTGGCGGTCGGCGCTGGAGACGTACGCGCCCGCCATCCGCTGGATGGTTCCCGGCTTGTCCACGCGGGCGCGCACCCCTAGCTGGCGCTGGAGCTCGCGCGCCAGCCAGTGCGCCGGGCTGTCGTAGTAGGCGTGGCCAAAGGCGTCGACCCACCGCGGCTCGCCAGTGGCGCCGATCACCTGGCCGTCTGGCGCCGGCTGGTTCTCGCACAGGACGACGACGCACCAGCCGATGCGCTGATAGACGGCGCGTACGTCGGCCACGATCTGCTCCACGGGGACCGGCTTCTCCGGCAGGTACACCAGCTGCGGGGCGTCGTCGGTGCCATGGCGCGCCAGCCAGCCACTGCCCGCCAGCCAGCCGGCGTGCCGCCCCATGACCTCGACCAGCTTGATGGGGTCGGTAGCGCGCATGGCCCGGGTGTCGAAGGCCGCCTCGCGCGTGGTCTGGGCCACGAAGCGGGCCGCGCTGCCGTACCCTGGACAGTGGTCAGTGCCGGCCAGGTCGTTGTCGATAGTCTTCGGCACGCCCACCACCCGCAGCCCCGGTAGCGCGGCGCGCGCGGCCTCGGCCACCTGGTGGGACGTGTCCGCCGAGTCGTTGCCCCCGATGTAGACGAGGACGCCGACGTCCTCGCGCCGACAGAGCGCGACGATCCGCTCCGCGTCGCCCGGCCGCAGGCGGTACCGGCACGACCCCAGCGCCGCCGACGGGGTCCGGGCCAGTTGCTCGAGCGAGGGCTCGTCTATCGCGGACAGGTCCACCAGGCGCCCGTCGAGCGCGCCCACGATGCCGTTCCGCATGCCGACCACCCGGTCGAACCGGCCCGAGACAAGCGCCTCTCCGACCACACCCGCCAGGCTGGCGTTGATGACGGCTGTCGGCCCGCCGGACTGGCCGACGAGCACTGCTGGCCGCCGCGAGGCGTGCGCGGTGATGGCCGGCGACCCGACCGCCCTCAGCCGGCGACGATGACGTCGGGCTGAGCGCGCGCGCCGCGCCGCTCGCGCAGCGCCGCCACAATCGTCCGCATGAAGGCCGGCAGGTCCGCCGGTGTGCGGGACGTGATCACGTTGCCGTCGCGCACCACCTCGCGGTCGACCCAGTTGGCGCCGGCGTTGACCATGTCGTCTTTGATGCTGCGGAAGCTCGTTGCCGTGCGGCCCTGGACCACGTTGGCCGACGCCAGCATCCAGCCGGCGTGGCAGATGGCCGCGACGATCTTGCCCTGCTCGTGGGCGTCGCGCACGAGCTTCACCATGGGCGGGTGGCGGCGCATGTAGTCGGGGCTGTAGCCGCCCGGGATGATCACGGCATCGAACTGGGACGCCGTGACGGTGTCCGCCTCCGCGTCCACCGTCACCGGGTAGCCGTGCTTGCTCTGGTAGACGTCGGCGCTACCGGAGCCAACGACGAACACGTCGGCGCCCGCCTCACGCAGCCGGTAGTACGGGTACCACAGCTCCAGGTCCTCGTACAGCGACTCGGCCAGGATCGCCACGCGAGCTCCGGCGAGCTCGCCGGTGGCTGGCTCCGCCCCGTGCCCGTCGGTCAATCCATTGCCATTAGTGGTGTCCATCGGCCTCTCCCTGCTCGGTGCTTCCCGGATGTTGCCGTGCATCGTACCACTGGCCCCCTCGTGAGCGGCGTTACCGGTCGCGCGTCTACGCGTCGTCCACGGCCAGGGCGTCGGCGACCGCCTGGAGGAGCGCGGCTACGTCTGCCACGGACCCGACAGTCGTGTCGGCAAGGGCGCGCACCCGCGGCGGCGTCTCCGGGCCGACGACGGCGACGCTCACCGTTTCGCGCTGCTCCAGGCGCCGCATAGTCGCCAGCGCCGCGAAGGCGTGGGCGTCGGTCAGGTCGTCGCCACAATACGCCAGCCCGGCCAGGCGCCGCTCGTCGGCGAGCCACTGGACCGCCGATCCCTTGTCTATGGGCAGTGGCGGCAGGAGGTTGACCACCATACGGCCCTCTTCGTACCAGAGACCCATGGCGTCGGCGCACGCGCCAGCCGCCGCCAGCGCCTGCCGGCGGGCCCGGTCTACGTCGGCCAGGCCACGGTAGTGCACGGCGGCGGACGCGCCCTTCGCCTCCACGGTCATCCCGGCGGGTTCCAGCCGAGCCGCCAGCTGCCGCGCGGCCTGGGCGATGACGGGCAGCCACGGCTGGACGGCCGGCGCCAGCGTGAGGTCACGCTCGTCCTGACCCGCCGTGAGCATCTCGAGGCCGTGGTTGCCCACGTAGACGAGCTCCGGGAGACCCACCAGGCGCCGCGCGTCGGCGGCGCGCCGCCCCGAGACCACCGCCACTAGAGCGAGCCGCTGGCTCAGGCGGGCCAGGGCGTCCCGCGCCGCCGGCAGCACGCGCGCGTCCGCGGGCCGCGCCACGATGGGGCTGATGGTCCCGTCGACGTCGGTGACGAGCCCGGCCGACCGCCGCCGCAGCACCCGGAGCAATCGCGCCAGCGGTATAGAATTGTCCGCCTCGGGAGCGCTTGCGTACACTCTAGGCCAGGGTCCAGTGTAGCCCCGCGATCCGCGATAGCTCAACGGTAGAGCGGCCGGCTGTTAACCGGTAGGTTCCAGGTTCGAATCCTGGTCGCGGAGCCAATTACCCAAACCCCGAACTTTTCCCGGAGTAGTGTTGACACTCGCGGGAGTCGGGAGGCCCAACCCCAGGTTGGACAGCTGCCGGCGTAGAACATCCCTGGTTGTGGACTTCCCCGACGCGGTCGAGCACCTGACGGCCGCGGCGGCGCCGGTGCTGGGTCTGGGGACCCCGCTCTTGCAGGCGTGGCTGGACCAGCAGGCGCAGACCCTCAAGCACGCGCCCGACCGAGCACGCCCGGTCCTGGGGGCCGTGGCGCATCTCGCGGTGGAGACCGCGGCCGTGGCCGCTGAGCCCACACCGACGGTGCTGCCGGCGGCGATAGGGCAGCTATGGCCACGGTGGGGTCATCGCCCGCCGGATCGTGCAGCTCCCCGATCGCGCTCTGGACGTCGGCGCCATGTACGTGCGGGACCTGCTGTGCTACCTGGACGACAACGTTGGCGATGGAACCGCGACCGCAGCCGTGCTGCTTCACGCAGTCTACCGCCTCGGGCTCCGCCATCTCGCCGTCGGCGGCAACGCCCATCGCTGGCGCCACTTTCTGGACCAAGGGGCCCTCCTGCTCCTCCGGGAGCTCGACACGATGACCTGGCAGGTCACAGGAAGGAAGCACCTGGCCCGCGTCGCCCTGTCGCTGTGCTACGACGAGCCGCTTGCCGACGTCCTGAGTAAAGTATTCGACGTCATCGGCCAGTATGGTCAGTTGGAGATTCGAGCCGACCGCTGGCACATCATGGATCCGATCCGGTTCGAGGAGGACTTGCGGGTAACGATCCAGGGCCGCGGGTGGCGAAGCCGTCGGCGGTACCTTCCACTTCAGGCTGATCTCGCCTCCGTCGCGTACTGGTACCAGACGTTACCCACCCCGCCGTTTCCCCAACTGCCAGACCGCGACTATCTGGAGATCATCTGAGCTTGGGTTCGGTTCCGTTGGGGGCTGCTGACTTTGGCTATTCTGAAGCCTGACCAGGGCGGAGGAGGCAGGTATGCGATGCGGTGCGGGTGAGGTGTTCACGAAGGCCGGCCGCGATCGGCACCCTTGCGCCTGGGCCGCTTGCCCCTAGTGGTCAGCGCGGCGTTGACGATCGCCCGCGCCAGCTCGCGGGTGACGTAGCTCGGGAGTCGGTCGCCGGCTGCCGCACGAGCGCGGATGAGACCACGGCAGGCCCCAGTTTACGCGTACCCTCGCCTTCCAGCGATCGCTCGGCGCTCCCGACGACAGGGCGCTGATCTCACCATACTTCCGACGAGAAGGTCCGGAGGGGAGACAATCCGGATTGTCTCCCCTCGGCAGTCCTTCGGCGCGTGCTGGCGTGATACGCTCCGGGATCCCACCCGGTTACACGAGCAGCCGCTTCAGCTGGGGGACCAGTGAGTACTTCCGCCCATGGCGGGCTAGCAAGCTGGCGACGTACTGCCCCCACTCGTCCTGGCGCCCGGAGGCGAGGGCGGCGGCGCGGGCCCGCCCTAACCACGCCACGGCATGGTGGTAGTACTTGGACTGCCCGGCGTCCATGATCCGCCCCGCCTGCTGGCGGGCCGTCCGGATCACCCAGTCCGGGTGGCTCTGAACGGCCGCGTCCGCCACGTGCTCGACCAACGTGTAGTCGTACGGCGCCGCCTCGGCCACGGCGATCGCGTCCTCGATACGTCCTTCGTGGAGGAAGATCTCGCCGACCGCGCTTGGGCTCCGTGCCGGGGTACGGCGGAGCTCGGCCAGCACCTCGTCCCGGAGCCCTGGCCAGCGCTCCCCGGCCAGCCCCTGGATGGCCCGATAGTCGTCCAGGCTCGGTAGTGCGCGCACGGCGGCGAGCACGGCCCGCTCAGGCTCGCCCGCGGCCGTCGCCGTGTCCCGCAGCCAGCGCGCCAGGGTCAACCGCTCACCCTCCAAGGTCAGGCCATGCTCGGCGATTTGCAGCGCCTCGCGCGTGGCGCCGTACGCGAGCAGCGCCCGCGCCAGCACCAATGCGTCGGCGGTCTGCAGGAGCTGCTCCAGGCCGTACGCGACGGCCTCCGGCACGCGGCCCAGCTTCACCAGCAGGGCGACGTACCGGTCAGTCTGCCCCTCAGCTTCGGCCAGGTGCAGCGCCTCCTCCAAACGCCCCTGGCGCTCCAGCACGTTGAGCCGCGCGACCGCGAGATCATCGGCGCACCAGGGCGCCTCTCCGTCCCAGACACCCGTAGCGGAGATCGCGCCACCCAGCACCCGCTGCACGCCCGGATCATCCCATCCCTGCCGCGCGGCCGCCTGGGCGGCATCGAAGGCCGTCTCGACCCCGTAGTCCGCTGCCTCGGATTGCCACTGGCCCAGGCGCGTGGCCCAGGCCCCGCGCTCAGCCGGCGTCAGCTCAGCACTCAAGAGGGCCTCGGTCCAGAGCGGCCCCAACTCCTCGAACAAGCCGCTCGGCTCGCCGTCCGAGTCGTCCAACTCGGTCCAGCTGGCCATGTACTCCTCGGTCACTGCTTCGAGGACCGTCAGGCCGCTCCGGCCGTCCCCTGCCTCGATGAACGGGCGTGCCCGCTCCGCGAGTTGCCGCACCTCGTCCACCACGCCGCCAACCTGCCAGTACGCCTCGGAAGATCGCAGACGGCGGAGCGAGCGTAAGGTGCTCC